>Ga0163200_1000198_pt1 | contig 28102 bp, 24 predicted proteins | sample PL_2010_200m_FD_113535 | JGI IMG/M metagenome (GOLD analysis project Ga0163200, IMG submission 113535) | Freshwater microbial communities from Powell Lake, British Columbia, Canada to study Microbial Dark Matter (Phase II) - PL_2010_200m | ecosystem: Environmental > Aquatic > Freshwater > Lake ... | reverse complement strand
CTACGCGATGCTGGGCACCGGCTGCGTCAGCGTCTCGCGCAAGATGGAAGGCGGCGCGGATGTGACCACTGGCAAATGGAAAGACGGACGTATCGGCATTTATCGCAGCTCGGTCAAAGGCGAGTCGTTGCCGATGATCCGCGTCTGGGGTGACAAAGGCACCGTCGAGACCACCGCCCGCAGCAGCTACGACGGGCTTGTGCGGGCGGTTGCCGAGTTCTTCCAGACCGGCCGCGCGCCGGTGGAGGCAGCCGAAACGATTGAGATCTTCGAGTTCATGACCGCCGCCCAACTCAGCAGCGAGCGCGGCGGCGCCGAAGTTTCGCTCACGGAACTTCGCAACAAGAAACCATAATTGGAAAGGATAGCATGAAGAACACAATGCAAATCAATTACTGGACCTTGGGAGGCTTTGAAGGAAAGAAGCCGATCTCGCAGGCGCTGCGGGAAGCGAAGGAAATGGGCTACGACGGGGTGGAGCTGACCTTCGGCGCGGGCGTCTTCAACGTGGGGATCACCCGGCAAGAATGCGCGGCGATCCGAAAAGAGGCCAAGGCGCTGGGCGTCCGAATCGGGAGCATGGCTACCGGCAACCTCTGGGGCTGTTTGCTCTCCTCGCCGGACAAGGAGGAGCGCGAACGGGCAATCGCCTTTGTGACCGAGTACCTCCAAGTCGCAAACTGGCTCGGCGTGAAGGTGGTGCTCGTGATCCCCGGCGCAGTGGACGTGCCGTGGGATCCCTCGAAGCCGGTGGTTCCGTACCAGCAAGTCTGGACGAATGCCACGGCCTCGCTACGCCAGCTTCTGCCGGTGGCCCGCAAGCTCGGCGTGTGCATGGCCATCGAGAACGTCTGGAACAAGTTCCTCATCGGACCGGTCGAAATGAAACTCTTTGTGGACCAGTTCAAGTCGCCGTTTGTGAAATGCTACTTTGACGTAGCCAATTGCGTCATCAACGGCTATCCCGAACACTGGATCGAGATCCTTGGCAGCCGCATCGGCGCGGTTCACTTCAAGAACTTCTCCCGCAACGACTGCGCCGGCACGCTCCACGGCTTCGGCGACGATCTCTTGAAGGGCGATGTGAACTGGGAGAACGTCGTGAGGGCCTTGAAGAAGATCCGCTACAAGGGGCCGATCACGGCGGAGATGATTCCGTTCTCGCGCCTGCCCGACCTCGTTCTTCCCGACATGGAACTTGCCCGCGACACCGCCGTGAAGATGAGGAAGATTCTCGCCTGAGGTAGCAACTGGCAACCCCATGAGCACCGGTCGCATCTTCGATATTCAGCGGTTCTCAATCCACGACGGGCCGGGCATCCGTACGACCGTGTTCCTGAAAGGCTGCCCGCTGCGTTGCCTGTGGTGCAGCAACCCGGAGAGCATTGACCCGAAGCCGCAGCTTTCCTACGTGGCCGACAAGTGCATCGCCTGCGGCGAGTGTTTCAAGGTCTGCAAGCCGAACGCACTGACGAAAGATTCCGCCGGCAAGGCAGTCGTCAACCGCGCCCGCTGCACCAACAGCGGCGATTGCGCGCCCGTCTGCGACCCGAAGGCGCTGGAGATGGTTGGCCGTGATGTCCCGGTGGACGAAGTGCTCGAAGTCGTGCTGCGCGATCTTGACTACTACACGCAATCCGGCGGCGGTATGACGCTCTCCGGCGGCGAGCCGCTGTTGCAGGCCGAGTTCGCCGAGAACCTGCTGCACGCCGCGAAGAACCGCGGCATCCACTGTTGCATCGAGACATCCGGCTACGCCGCGTGGGATGTGTTTGAACGATTGAAGATGGTCGTGGACTTGTGGCTCTTCGACTACAAGGAAACCGATCCTCACCTTCACGCCAAGTTTACCGGGCGCGAACTCGAAACCATCGTGGAACGACTCCACCAACTGCACGGCACCGGCGCGAGAATCCTGTTGCGTTGCCCGATGATTCCGCAGCACAACGCCCGTCGCGAACATCTCGACGGCATCGTGGCGCTTTCCCGCAAACTGCCGAAACTCGTCGGCGTCGAGTTGCTGCCGTATTTCGACCTTTGGCGCGCCAAGCTCAAACGGTTCGGCCTGACCACCACACTGCCCGACACTGTGAAACCACCCTCGCGCGAGACAATGAAGTCGTGGAACGACTACCTGCGCGAGCGCGGGGTAAAGGTGGCTTGACTCGCATGGTTGCGTCGTTAGAGTCGCTGGCGGAGGTCTTGCAATGAACTCGTTTATCAGCTTGGCTGCGGCTGCGCTAATGAGTTGAGTTGTGAAGTTTACAGTTTACGGAGTGTGACCCTATTTCGCACGACACGAATAGTGCTACTACTACGGCCTATCGTTGCTACCGGCGGTTGACGTTGGCAGTTTGATCGTGCAAAACTACTTGGCAAGAAACGGCAGGGCTGTCTTGATCTTACCAATGGATGCTGCATCCAATTTGCCATTGCCATAGATCCGTACCAATGCCTCCATTGCTGCCATGTGAATGCCTGTTTGTTCACCTCCGGAACTATTATTGTAGAGTTCTATCAACGGTTCTATAGCGCTTGAATCCCCAATCAAACCGAGAGTGGTAGCCGCGTTCTTTCGTGCTGCTATGGGTTCATCTTTGTTTTTTACCATACGTATGAGCAAAGGTACGGCCGGCTTTCCTATTTTGACCAGTCTTGCACAGAGGGAAACGGAACTCTTGTAATCAGCATTCCTGAGTTCTTCCAAGATTGCTGCGACGTTTGTATCGCCCATGTCTGCTGATGAGCTTGGTTGTTTTCCTATGCCGAAAAGGAAGACTTCTGCAACAACACCCTTACAATAAACAACACCGGATCTCTCACTGGACAACGGGCCTTTCGACTCTTCGATTAGAAGAGTAGAGCACCAAGCCTTAGATATTGTGTCGCGAATGTCCTTCTTCAGCTCGGGAGCCAATTCCTTCCGGATTACGACCCTTGTCTCCATTTTGTAGGTGTGCACTTCTGCAGCCATCTCAACAACGCGGAATCTTTCAGTTTCCAGCGCTCTCAATACCTTCTGTATCCGGGGATCATCGGCCATGGACTTGTCAAAGGTCACAAAAACGGTAGCCGATTCGGCTGCTGCGCGTCCGACCAACATCCCCAAGAGAACGAGCAGCAGCATGAATTGCGGAAATCTGTTCATCGTTGCGCCTCCCTTCCTTCGATGTTGAAAATGATAGGAAATTGCTTTTGGGCTGGCCCTCGCTTGCGAGGGGGTAAGGGGGATTGGGGTGCCATCGTGAGCACAGCGCCTGAATGTGCTCCCAGTCGGCAGATGTTGTGATAGCCCAGAGCTTCCTCATTTCATTTCTTTGGGCATGAATCTACGCGGATGGATGCGCGAACGCAAGCGCATTATGGAAGGTGTCCGGGGGCACACCGTAAACTGTACAACTCTCTAAACTGCACATCTTCTGCCGAAGCTACTGAAATTTCTGCGGCTGGGAATCGCCCTTTCAATCTCACCAAACACGCCTCTTGCGCAACCGGAACAAAACCGGAACTTCATTCGGCGCACAACAGACGTGGCTTGACTCGCGTGGTCGCGGTGGTAATGAGTTGAGTCAGGAGGCAATCATGGCCAAACGATCTGACGTATTGTACATCGGGATTAAAACCAGCGTCCTGGCGATCCGAACCGATACGGGAGAGGAAATCTGGAGGACCGATCTCAAACGAGGCGCAGGCATGACACTCATCATGTTGCAACTTGATGGCGATGTTGTTTATGCCGGGGCGGCTGGGGAGATTTATTGCCTGGATCGTTCAACAGGGGATATTTTGTGGCACAATCCATTGAAAGGATTGGGTCAAGGCCTGATCACTTTTGGTGCGACCTCTACAGCAGCGGCTGCAGCGGTAATAATGGCAGCACAAGCAGCAGCGGCAGCATCAACAGCGGTCATTGCGGCAGGATAATGGACAAGAAGTTAAATCCGAAATCCGAAGCACGAAATCCGACTTGTCGGACGAGTCCGAAACAAATTCAAAAGGCGGAAATGCGGCAAGCAGTAAACAGGAACCCATGCCCTGTCCGCTGGCCGGTTCGAATTTGCGGCATTTGGATTTTCCCATTGTTTCGGATTTGCTCCGCATGTCTCGCAGACTCGGCTTCGGATTTCGAGTTTCGAATTTGCTTCGTGGCTTGACTCGCATGGTCGCGGCGGTAGAGTTGCCGGCGGAGGTCTTGCAATGAACACGTTTATACAACGGTGGGTCTTCGGCATTTCTTTGGCGATCCTTGCGGTCGCCACAAACGCGCAGGAGACGCGGCAGGCTACCGGCGTCAAGGTCGGCGAGGTCACCGACACGGCGGCGATTGTCTGGACGCGGTTGACGGCGATGCCGACGCGCAACAAGGACGGGATTCTGATCAAAGGCCGCGCCCGCGAGAAGTCGCGAGCGGCTGTGCCGGAGGATCCGTCCAAACTCGAAGGCGTGTGTCCCGGCGCGACGGGGCAGGTGCGGGTGCGTTACGGGACGCGCGAGGATTTGTCGGACGCGAAGGCGACGGACTGGGCCGAGGTTTCCGAAAAGGACGATTTCAGCCATCAATTCAAACTCAGCGGCCTGAAGCCGGGGACGGTTTATCACTACGCAGTGGAGACGGCCGGGCCGGGCGGCGCTCCGAAACACGGCGCTTTGCGCGGGCGATTCGAGACGGCGCAACCGGCCACAGAACCGAGCCGAGTCACGTTCTGCGTGGTCACGGGGCAGGCGTATTGCGATCTCGATGATGCCGACGGGTTCAACATCTATCCGGCGATGGGGAAGCTGAACCCGCAGTTCGTCGTATTCACGGGCGACAACGTTTACTACGACAGCGAAGCGCCGATGGCGCGGACGGTTGCGCTGGCGCGCTATCATTGGCAGCGGATGTACAGCCTGCCGCGGCATGTCGAGTTGCTGCGCAACGTCGCGAGCCTCTGGGAGAAGGACGACCACGACACGCTGGACAATGACTGTTACCCGCAGCGCAAGAGCGCGTGCGGGCAGATGTTCAGTTTCGCGGAAGGCCAGCGGATATTCCTTCAGCAGGCGCCGATGGGAGAGAAGACCTATCGCACGTTCCGCTTTGGGCGCGACCTGCAAATCTGGTTGACCGAGGGCCGCGACTTCCGTTCGGCGAACAACGCGCCCGACAGCCCGGAGAAGACCATCCTCGGCACGGAACAGAAAGCGTGGCTGAAACGCACGCTGCAAGAAAGCGACGCCACATGGAAGGTATGGATCAGCCCGACGGCTCTTGTTGGTCCTGACCGCAAGAACAAGAAGGACAACCACGCCAACGAGGCGTTCCGCCACGAAGGCGACGAGTTGCGCTCGTGGCTGAAAGAGAACCTTCCCGCCAACTTCTTTGTCGCGTGCGGCGACCGTCACTGGCAATACCACTCGGTCCACCCCGCAACAGGTGTCCAGGAGTTTTCGTGCGGCCCCGCCAGCGACCAGCACGCGGGCGGCTCGCCGGGAGAGGACAAGAACTACCATCGCTTTCACCGCGTGAAAGGCGGCTTCCTTTCCGTCAGCGTCGCGCCACGCGATGGCGGCAGCAGCGTGGCCTTTCGCCTCCACGATGTCCACGGCGCAGTCGTGTACGAATGGACGAAGACAGGGCAACGCTGAACTTGCGCGAGGGGCGCAGCGCGGCACCCCCACCGAGGAACGCCCCGACAGGCCTGTCGGGGCAGGAAACTGACTGCGACCGCCGGGACGGCGGCGTTCCTATCTCTGGGAGACCACGTGGAACAGTCGTTGGTGGCAGTGTGCAGATACGCCCACAACGGAGTTGGCTCCGTGTCTGTGCTTGCTTTCGACTGGTGGAACGTCTAAGGTTCTGGCGTGAGCGTGACCTTGGAAATCCCAGCGGATGTTGTCGAGAGCGTGCGCGTGCCGCCTCAAGAGGTGGAAGCACGACTGCGGCTGGAGTTGGCTGTCGCGCTTTACACCCAACAACTGTTGAGCGGTGGCAAAGCGGCAACGCTGGCGGGGTTGACTCGCTGGCAGTGGGAGGACTTGCTCGCCCACCGGCAAATTGCCCGGCATTACGGCGACGAGGAATTGACGGCCGACGCGGCGTATGGACAAGACCGTCGCTGATTCGTCGGTCTTGATTCATCTGGCGGCGATCCAGCAGTTGAATTTGCTGCCAAGACTTTTCGGCGAAGTCGCCATCCCTGAAGCGGTGTGGGAAGAAGTCGTCACGCAGGGCGGAGCGCGTCCCGTGGCGGAGCAGGTGCGGCAGGCGGTGAAGGACGGTTGGCTGAAGCGGTTGGCCATCACGAACAGCGTGCTGGAAGCGGCGTTGCGGCATGATTTGCACGTGGGCGAGGCGGCGGCAATCTGTCTGGCGCTGGAAACGAAGGCCGCGGTGTTGCTGGTGGACGAAGCCGAGGCCCGACTGATCGCCACGCATTACGGGTTGCGGGTGGCCGGGATCATCGGTGTGTTACTGTGGGCGAAACAGGCGGGCCATTTGAACGTCATCCGCCCGCACCTTGTGGCGCTGGCCGCCTCCGGATTCTATCTGTCAACGACGCTGGTGAACCGCATCCTTCGCGATGCAGGCGAAGGGTGAATGAGGGGTCACACTCTGTAAACTGCACATCTTCTGCCGAAGCTGCTGAGAGTTCAGCGGCTGGAAATCGTCGTTTCAATCTCACCAAACACGGCTCTTGCTCAGCCGGAACAAAACCGGCTCGCCCGCCGAAGCCACGCCGCAGGCGGGTAAGCCGTGGCGAAGGCGGGAACATGACGAATGGTAACCACGGAACACACGGAAGACACGGAAGCCAGTGGCGAATCCATTTTCTGTGTGTTCCGTGGTTCCGATCTTCGGCGCAGAGTAGTCGCGGCTTGACTCGCATGGTCGCATCGCTAGAGTCGGGCTTGCGATGAATCTTTTTATCAGCTTGGCAGCAGCGGCGTTGGTGTCGAACGCGGCGATGATTGATGATTGCCGGTACGCGAATGACGCGGCGGCGCGGGCGAACTGGTCGCCGATGAGCGGGACGGCGCCGGTGACGGTGACGAATCTGGCGGGGCAGACCGTGCTGCGGTTGCCGTGCAACTTCGCGGGGACGACCATCGAACGGGCGTCGTGGGACCGGAAGGTGAAGCTCGATCTGACGGCCTGCCGCGGAATCAAGTTCAAGCTCTGGTGCCGGGATGTTTCGCCGGTGGGGCATTTCAGTTTGTATTTCGAGAGCGGGACGGGCTGGTACAGCACGTCGTTTTTTCCGGAACTGACCAACGGCTGGAACGTCATCACGATTGACAAGGTGGCGACGAAGACAGAAGGCAAGCCGGGCGGTTGGGGTCAAATCAAGACGATCCGCATCTCGGCGTGGCGCGGGAAGGATGTGGACACGGAACTGTTGCTCAGCGACATGACTCAGGCCGATGCGCTTGGCGGCGACGCGGTGGTGGCGGTCGTCCGGGGCGAGTCGGTGGCGCAACGCGATCCCGACGAAGCGAAGGTCGTCGCGCAGTACACCGAGGCGGTCACGCAGGAGTTGCGTGCGCTGGACATCGGCTGCGCGGTGATCAGCGATCTCGATGTGACGGCGGACCGGTTGAAGTCGGCGAAGCTGGTCGTGTTGCCGCACAATCCACAGATGCCGGACAACGTGGCGGATGAATTGGTGAAGTATGCCGGTGCCGGCGGGAAACTGCTGGTGTTTTACTCGGTGCCGAACAAACTGCGCGGTGCGTTGCATGTCCAAGGGGGACAGCATGTGCGGGCGGAGTATACGGGCAATTTTGCGGCGATGCGGTTTGCAACGAACGCGTTGCCGGGCACACCGGCGGTGGTGGGGCAGCGGTCGTGGAACATCCATGCACTGACGCCGGTGGCGGGCGAGAGCCGGGTGTTGGCGGAGTGGCTCGACGCGAAGGGGCAGCCCACCGGCCACGCGGCGGTGCTCGGCTCGACCAACGGGCTGGTGATGACGCACGTATTGTTGCCAGACGACGCGGCGAACAAACGGCGGATGTTGCTGGCGATGGTCGGTTACCTTGTCCCGGACGTCTGGTGCAAGGCGGTTGACGCGAGCCTTGCACGGATCGGGATGCTGGCGAGCTTCAAGAATTACGAGGAAGCGGTCGCGCAGATTGCGCAGTCGGGGCGAGAGAACCAGCGCGTGACGCGGGCGCTCGACGCGGCGCGGGTAGCGCGCGAATCGGCGTTGAAGCTGGCGACGGATCAGCGCTTTGCGGAGGCGATGGACGCGGCGACGACGGCACACCGGCAGATGACAGAGGCGTTCTGTCTGGCACAACGGCCGGAGCCGGGCGAGTTCCGTGCGTTCTGGTGTCACAGCGCGTTTGGCGTCGAGGGGATGGAATGGGACGAGGCAATCCGTCGGCTGGCCGACAACGGTTTCACGGCGATTCTGCCGAACATGCTCTGGGGCGGCGTGGCGTTTTATGACAGCCAGGTGTTGCCCGTTGCGCCGCAAGTGGCGGAGCGCGGCGACCAGATCGCGAAGTGTGTTGCCGCTGGCAAAAAGTACGGCATTCAGGTTCACGTCTGGAAGGTGAACTGGAACCTCGGCCACGCCGTGCCGGCGGAGTTCGCGGAAAAAATGCGGAGCGAGAGACGATTGCAGGTGAGTTCGCGCGGCAAGGAGGAGAAGTGGCTCTGTCCGTCGCATCCCGACAACCAGAAGCTGGAGGTTGACGCGATGGTCGAGGTCGCGCGCCGGTACGACGTGGCTGGGATTCATTTCGATTACATCCGCTATCCGAACAGCGATCACTGCTTTTGCGATGGTTGCCGGGAGCGGTTTCAGCAGGCAGCGAACGTGGCGTTGCCGAACTGGCCGCGGGACGTGCTCGGCACCGGTCCGTTGCGCCAGAAGTGGCTTGATTGGCGGCGCAGCAACATCACCGCCGTCGTGAAGGCGGTGAGCGAAGAGGCGCGCGCGATCAAACCGAAGATCAAAATCTCCGCCGCGGTCTTCCGCCAGTGGAACACCGACCGCGACAACGTCGGCCAGGACTGGAAACTCTGGTGCGACAAGGGCTGGCTCGATTTCGTTTGTCCGATGGACTACACGCCGAGCAACCGCAACTTCGAGAACTGGGTTGCCCAGCAGATCCAGTGGGCCGGTCGCGTGCCCGTCCATCCCGGCATCGGCGTCAGCGCGTTGTCATCGAAGTTCGGCGTGGATCGGTTGATCGAGCAGATTACGATCACGCGCCGCTACCAGACGCACGGCTTCACCATCTTCAACTACGGCGTCACCGAAAGCCGCGACCTGCTCCCGTTGCTGGGACTCGGCATCACCGCGCCGCAGAAGTGAGGAAGATGAACATCATTCTCGTGGTAATTGCAGCCGTCGCGGTTCTGGCCAACGTAGATGAACCGGGCGCGCGGCGCGACACCGTGTTGCGCGCGCAATTGGCCCGGCCATATCCAGCGGAGGGATGCTGGCATTACGAGGATCTCGCGTTGGCAGCCTACTGGCTCAACGAGCGGACAAGTGAAGCCGACCAAGCAATCCTTACGGAGCGCCAGAAGGAATTCCCCGACTCGCTCAAGGACGGCGGTTTTCACTGGCACGCCTATATTCTGGAACGGATTTACTTTCTCTTCGCCCGCGACAGTTCGCATTTTCCCGGCCGCATGAGCGCCGAGGCCGAGGCGGCGTTGCTCGACATGCTCTGGCAATGGGCCGGGCCGCGGTGTTGTCTGGAGATGACGCTGCCGGAACGCGATTGGTGGAAATGGGGCAGCGAGAATCATCACGCGCAGGCATGGGCGAGCTTCTGGGGCGCGGCGCAGATCTTTGCGAAACATCCCGACTACAAAAATCGCCGGTACGCCGACGGCACAACGCCGGCGCAGATGGCGGCGGCGTTCAACGATTACTTCAAACGTTTCGCCCGCGAACGCGCCGCCAGCGGGCTTCTGGTGGAGTGCAACTCCGGTTACAACAAATACACGCTCGGTGGCTGGTACAACCTCACCGATTTCGCCGACGATCCCGTACTGCGTCGGCGATTCGCGATGTTGCTGGACCTCTTCTGGGCCGACTGGGCCATCGAGCAAATCAACGGTGTCCGCGGCGGCAGCCGGCACCGATGCTATCCCGGCAGGGACTCGACTGATGGATCCAGTATGGACGGCGTGGCGTGGTTCCATTTCGGACTTGGCCGGGAAAAGAGTCAGCATCCAAGCGCCATGTGCGCCGCGACGACGTTTTGGCGACCGTCGCCAGTTGTTTCGGAACTCGCTCTCGATGTCGCGGGGCGCGGCGTTTATGAGTACACCTCGCGTCGCCCCGGTCTGGCACAGCCGCGCAAGGAAGGCGAGCCGCTCCCGAATTATGTCAGCGATCCCAAGCATCCGTTTCATGTTCCGGACGGTCTCTATCCGTTGCGTCCCGACGGCGGAGGACTACTGCGCTACAGCTATTGCACGCCTGAGTTCGTGATCGGCACAAGCATGGTGGAAGCCCGGCCAAAGGAGGACTGGACCGCCATCAGCAGCCAGAACCGGTGGGAAGGCGTGATCTTTGCCGGGCATCCGACCGCGCGCATCTTCGCACAACCGCTGACACCCAAGCGCGGCAGCGTCTACAACGCCAACTGGTCGGTGCAGAAACGCGGCGTCCTCATCGTGCAACGGCTCAAGACCGCCAAGGCCGCCAAAGGTCAGTGTATCTGGTTCGACGCCGCGTTGCGCCGGGTCGAGAGCGATGGATGGGTTTTCGCCGAGGCGCCGCAGGCGTTCGCCGCGGTGCGCGTCGTCAACGGCGGCACGGCGTGGGAGCCGGACAGCATCGAGCAACATCGAAAGAAGAAAGGCGCCACCGACACGGGAGAGTGGCTCAAATGTGTGAACGAGTTCTCGCCGGTCATCATCGAGGTCGTACGCAAGGCCGACTGTGCGAGCTTCGCCGAATTTCAGCGCGCGACACTCGCGAACACGCTGCGCTGGGAGAAAAACCGCCTCGACTGCACGAGCCGGTTGAACAAGACCACGCTCACCTTGTTTGCTGACTACTCGCGTCCTCCGTTGGTGGACGGCCAGCCCGTGAACTACGCTCCACAACGCGCTTACAACAGTCCGTTCATTCAATCCGATTTCGGCAGCGGTGTCGTGACCGTTCAAAAGGGAAGTCAGAAACTCATTCTGGATTTCAACCGATGAGCAATCGCATCAGCAAATCCTTGTTTCTGGGCGCTGCACTGTCGCTGGCCGCTCCCGCTTTTTCACTCACGGTGGAATCAAACTTTGAAGGCGCTTCGGTGAGCGGTGTTGAAATTGACGAAGCCGCGCGCTGCATCAGTTTCATGCCGGGCGGTGATCCGCAACGAGGCTGGCCGTGTTGGTGGTATTTTAGGGTCAGCGGCATCACGCCGGGAGAAACCGTGACGCTCCGGCTGCATGGCTCCACCGCGTTGATGCCGCGTACGGACCCCAAGAAACCGCTGGCGTCATCGTGGGCAACGCCGGAGCGGGCGACCTTTTCGACCGACGGCAAAACATGGCGGCACACTGAACCGGGAAAGGCCAACGAGGGATGGATGATTTACACGCTGAAGCCGGACGCTGCATCCGTGTTCGTCGCTTGGGGACCGCCGTACACGCCAAAGACCGCCGCGGGGTTCGTGCATGACATGAGTGTGAAATCGCCGCACGCGAAGGCGGCCGAATTGTGCAAGTCCCGTGGGAACCGCGCCGTGCCGATGCTGCATGTGATGGAAGGTGGCCGCCCCGCCGGACAACGCTTTGGCGTCTGGGTCGAGGCGCGGCAACATGCGTGGGAGAGTGGGTCGAGCTGGGTGGCGCAAGGGTTCGTCGAGTGGCTCCTCGCGGACAATCCGGACGCGGCATGGCTCCGGCAACGCGCGGAGATTTTTGTCGTGCCCATCATGGATGTGGACAACACTGCCACGGGCAATGGCGGCAAGGACGAATTGCCGCAGGATCACAACCGGGATTGGTCAGCCGAGCCGCATTGGAACGAGGTGGCCGCCGCGCAGCGCATCATCCGCAGGCTGACCGAGGAAGGCCGCATGGATGTCTTTCTCGATCTGCACAATCCCGGGGCCGGAGATAAGAAAGCTTTCTTCTACGCGTTGCCCGCCGATCTGGTGAAGGAGCCGATGCTGCGACTGCGCAACCAGTTCATTCAAATGGCCGCTGCCCGCGCCAGCGAGGGTATTCCCATCCTCGACCAGCCCAAGTTCGACGGCCCGAAGTATCATCCACTCTGGCGGCAGATGAGCAGCACATGGGTGAGCATGAACGGCAATCCACGCACCGTCGGTCTCTGCCTCGAAACACCGTGGAACACTCCGCAGAGCACGACCGAGGGCTATCGCGCCGTCGGCGCCCGTCTCGCCGCCACCGTGCGCGTGTTTCTTGCCCTGCGATCTTAAGCTTGCCACTTTCAGTTTGCTTTTGCGGGCAAACCGGCTAGAAAACATCGCCAACAAACAGCACAGGAGTCACCCATCATGCTCGGATGCAATATTGGAACGTTATTCAAAGTCACAGTCGGTGGCGGGTCGTACCAGGAAACGCTGGTCACACACCTGCAAGGCGTGCCGCCCGGCTACCTCATCACGGAGGAGGAGGTCTATCGCGACCTGCTCCTGCGCAAACCGGGGCAGGGCGAACTAACCTCGCCGCGACGCGAACCCGACGTGCCGGTGATCGTCACGGGACAGAATTGCGACGACACGATGCCCGGGTTTCACAACGCCCATTACTCCAACGGCACTCCGTTTACGATCTTGATTCCCAACCTCGACCGGCATTTCGAGCACATCGAGGCGTACCGGGTCACGAACCGCACACCGCGTCCGGGGCACGCCTCCTACGCTTCCTACGTGAAGTACGGCCAGTGGGACGACTCCATCGGCGCCGGTTTTTTCAGCGGGCGCTACACGGCCACGATTGTCGCGGCCGGTGCGGTTGCCAAGCGGATTTTGAAAGACCACGGCATCGAGGTGACCGGCTACATCAAGGAAGCCGCCGGCATCCGCATGCCCGACCTGTCCATCGAACAGATCCGGCCCAAGGTCGCCGCGTACAAGGAAATGCGCTGGCGGCATGATCCGGTCTATAACTGGTTGTTTACGTCCGGCCGATTCAAACCCGACACGCGGATGCTCCAGAAGATGGCGGTGTTGGCGGAGTTGGAGAAAGAAGTGCCGGAGATGTACAAGAAGATGATCCACTTCGATGAAGAAGCCCTCCGCAAAGAATACGGCATCCATCCGAAGTTGAACTGCCCCGACCTCGCCACCGCCGACGCCATGTACGAGCGCATCATGGAGATCACCCGCAGCGGCGATTCCAGTGGCGGCATCGTTGAAATCGTTGCCACCGGTATTCCGTGCGGCATGGGCGAACCCGTGTTCAACAAGCTCGACGGCGAACTCGGCCGCATGATGAGCATTGGCACCGTCAAGGCCGTCGAAATCGGCGCCGGGCTGGCTGTCAAGGACATGACCGGCTCGCAAGACAATGACCAGATGGACGCCAAGAACGGCAAAGTCACATTCCGCACCAACAATGCCGGCGGCATCACCGGCGGCCTCGCCACCGGCCAGGACATCGTCGTCCGCCTCGCGGTCAAGCCGACACCGACCATCGCCAAGCCGCAGCACACGATTGACAAAGTCTCGCTGGAGAACAAGGACTTGGCCGCCGTCACGCGTCGTGACCCGACGATTGTGCCGCGCGTCTGGCCCGTGGCCGAGGCGTTCATGGCGATCCTGTTGCTCGACCACTACATGCAACACGTCGCCTTCCAAGCGATGGCGAAGAAGTAGCGCCGAAGCGGAAATCCGAAGTGCGAAATCCGAAATCCGAAACAAGTTCAAATCACAGAAATGCGGAAAGGGGCAAACTGTGGTCGCTTGGTCGGTTCGCTCAGGACGTTGGCATCAACGAGGTAGGTCACAGGGTATCTGTGGACTCAGATTCAATCGGGACGAAAAAGCCCTTTTCAGGACAGGCCAGCAGCCAGTCCACCAGCCCTTCGTTGGGGCGCGGCTGACGGCGCACGAGCCGGTACTCGCCCCGGTCAATGCGCTCGACGTCGAACTCCTGTCCCGGCTCGATACCGTCCCGCCGCCGAATTTCGGTGGGCAGAATGATCTGCCCTTTTGTGGATACCATCGTTGTCATGCGCGGCAAGATGCCGTCTTACTTCGAGGGCGTCAATCCCGTACCGACTGGCAATCCTGTTGCTCGACCACTACATGCAACATATCGGTTTCCATGTCGTCAGAAAAAATAACGAATAACCGGACACCTCCGCCGTCCATATCAGTGGAGCAGGAGAAAAGATGAACCGCCAAGACGCGACAAGCCATGATGCCACAGGCGCCGAGACCCTGTGCTCCAACTATTTGCCCACCGCTCCCAGCACCGATCAACGCAAGGCGTCCATCGTTCAACACGCCGTGGTGCGGCATGGCGAAGTCACGCGTTTGATGTTGATGGTCACGCCGGAGGGCCACGGTTCTCTTCCCGAGCAGGTCGCCGAGGCGCTCCAGGCCATCCGGACCACGCTCGACAGCCAACCGATTTCGATGCAGCCGACCGTCCAGACGGCGTTCCTGAAAAACGCGAGCGATCAGGCCGCCTGCGAATATCTTTTTGCCGAGCACTACCGCAAGGCGGGTCCGGTCACGACGTTCGTCCACCAACCGCCCTGCAACGGCGCCGCGCTGGCCATCGAGTTGTGCGCCGTCGGCGGTCCCGCCGTGCGGCTTGGACGGCCCGCTCCCGGCACGCTCGTTGTCAGCCACCACGGCATCAGCATGATCTACTGTGGCGGCGTCGCCACTGTCTGCGATGCCGGCCGCGTTTACGAGAAATCCCTCGATGCGTTCAACCAGATGGAAACGAAGCTGGGCAAGGCCGGCGTCACGTTTGACCGTGTCATGCGGACTTGGCTGTATCTCGGCGATATCACGGGCTCTGAGGGCAAACTCGAACGCTACATGGAATTGAACCGCGCCCGGACGGATTTCTTCCAGGACCTCCATTTCGGACAGGACCATCTGCTCGACGACACGCGCGAGGGCATTTACCCCGCCAGCACCGGCATCGGCATGGACGGCACGGGTGTGGTGATGAATTGCGTCGCCGTGGACACGCAGCGCCGGGACGTTTTCCTGCAGCCAATCGAGAACCCGCAACAGACGCCCGTTTATCATTACGAGGCCGTTTACTCGCCGAAGTCGCCGAAGTTTTCCCGCGCGATGGCGCTGGTGGCCGACGGCACCGGCACGGTCTGGATTTCCGGCACCGCCAGCATCGTCAACTCCAAGACCGTTCACGTCGGCGATCCGCGCCGGCAGACCGAACAGACCATCGAAAACATCAAGTGCCTCATCTCCGCCGACAACCTCGCCCGCCACGGCATCGCCGGCAGCGGGGCGAAGCTTTCGGATGTGGCCGGGTTGCGCGTGTACGTCAAGTATCCCGAGCACTACCCGGTCTGCCGCGCCGTCTGCGAACAACGTTTCGGCAATGTCCCCATCATCTACACCGTCGCCGGCGTCTGCCGCTCCGACCTGCTTGTCGAGATGGAAGGCATCGCCTACGTCAAACGCGCCACCATTGACTGATCGGCTCGTCGCAATTCCCCCAGTAGCCCTGCCCAACACAGCCTCATCGCGCCGTGGTAGAAGTGAGGCCACGAATGAACACGAATTGTCACGAATAATTCGTGTTTCATTCGTGTGGATTTGTGGCTAATAATCGCAACCAAAAGGAATCAAAATGAAAGACAAAGCAGACATCGGATTGATCGGCCTCGCCGTGATGGGCGAGAACCTGATTTTGAACATGGAAAGCAAAGGTTTCACCGTCGCCGCGTTCAACCGCACCGTCTCGAAAGTGGACGAGTTCGTTGCCGGGCGCGCCAAAGACAAGAACATCATCGGTTGCCGCACTATTGAGGAATTTGTCTCCAAGCTGGAGAAGCCCCGCAAAATCATGATGCTCGTCAAGGCCGGCAAGGCGGTGGACGAACTCATCGAACAGTTGATTCCGCACCTCGAAGCGGGCGACATCGTCATTGACGGCGGCAACAGCCATTTCCCGGACACGATCCGGCGGACGGCCTACGTCGAGAGCAAGGGCTTGCTCTACATCGGCACCGGTGTGTCGGGCGGCGAAGAAGGCGCGCTGAAAGGTCCCTCGATGATGCCCGGCGGCAGCCCCGCCGCGTGGCCGCACGTCAAACCGATCTTCCAGAAAATCTGCGCGATGACGCCGGACGGCGAACCGTGTTGCGACTGGGTCGGCGAAAACGGCGCCGGTCATTTCGTGAAGATGGTGCACAACGGCATCGAGTACGGCGACATGCAGTTGATCTGCGAAGTCTATGACCTGATGAAACGCGGTCTTGGCCTGACCAACGCCGAGATGCACAAGATCTTCACCGAATGGAACCAGGGCGAACTCGACAGTTACCTCATCGAGATCACCCGCGACATCCTCGGTTACAAAGACGACGAAGGCAAAGAAGTCATTGACCTCATCCTCGACGCCGCCGGACAGAAAGGCACCGGCAAGTGGACAGTGGTCGCCGCGCTCGACGACGGCATGCCGCTGACGTTGATCGGCGAAGCCGTGTTTGCCCGTTGCCTCTCTGCCGTCAAGGAAGAGCGCGTCGCCGCCAACCAGCAGATTCCGCCGAAGGCGAAGCCGTTCAAGGGCGATCCCGCCAAGGCGGGACGATTCGTCAACGACATCCGCCAGGCGCTGTACGCCTCGAAGATTGTCAGCTACGCGCAAGGCTACCAGCTCATGCGCGCCGCCGCCGCGACCTACAAGTGGAACCTCAACAACGGCGGCATCGCCATGATGTGGCGCGGCGGCTGTATCATCCGTAGCGTGTTCCTCAGCGACATCAAGAAAGCGTTCAAGCGCAACCCCACCCTCGTCAATCTGCTGCTCGACCCGTTCTTCCGTCGGGCCGTCGTCAAACGTCAGGCCGCGTGGCGCCGCGTCATCATGCAGGCGGTGAAACTCGGCATCCCGGTGCCGTGCCTCAGCGCCGCGCTGGCGTACTTCGACGGCTACCGCAGCGAACGTTTGCCCGCGAACCTGCTCCAAGCGCAACGCGATTACTTCGGCGCGCACACCTACGAACGCGTGGACAAACCGCGCGGCGAGTTCTTCCACACCAACTGGACCGGCCGCGGCGGCACCACCACCGCGCGGACGTACACGGTGTAACGCAGGAGAACCGCCAACAATGAATGTCATTCTGAGCGCAGCGAGGAATCTCTGGAATCCTCCGCGCTCGGATGACTTTGTGTTTCAGCTTACCCGGCAAGGGTTAGCAAACTTGATGTTCCAAATTGGAACATCAAGTTTGCAGCACGGTGGCCGACGAGAACCGGTGTAGCCCGGTAACAGACATGAACACTGACCAATTGATTCTGGAAGCGCACGAGGTGCTGCCGGATGCTTTTGCACGTGATTCCGCTGCCTACAGCAACGACCTTTTGGCCGAGATCGAGCGAGCAGTCGAAATGGACTGGGAAACCGATGAAGAACCCCTCCGCGCCGCAATTCGACGGGCTGAATCTTTTCCCCCGGAGTATCCGGACAGTGTTGAACGGTTTTCCGAATCTGACCGGGAACACGTGGCCGAGGCCGAAGCAGCAAACCGTGAGGGCGGCTTGGATGTGTTCGCCTTCTATGTATCCTTCCACAAGCCTGCGCTAGGCAGCCGGTGGGGCATCTTCTACTACGCAGAAGGCATTCGGCGGCTAACTTTGCTGCTCATGTGCAAGACTAATCTGAGTTGGCATGAGGCTGAAGCGGTCGCGCAGAAGCTCTTGCGTACTCATGAACGATTCCACTTCCGCTTCGACCTCGGTTCGCTCCATGACGAGTTGCTTCTCCGAACTCCTCTCTACAACACATACACGCGCCAAGTGTATCAACAGGCAATTCTAACACCTGACTGTTTTGAGGAATCTCTGGCCAACCGCGCGGTGACGTCTCTTCGCTTTGATGTCCCAGCAGTTCTTCACTTCGTACAAGAATTCCTCAAGAACAGCCCGCCGGGATACCGCGACTTCGATCGGGATTCTGCCCTGATGAGAGAATGCCTTCTGGGGCAGTTGCGAACGGCATCCACAACGGCACGCATTGCCGGGCCCGAACGGGAATGGGTTGCAGAACCTACTAGGCGACGGTGTCCTGAATACCTCATACGCGCGCCGGTCTTACCTTCCGGCAAGTTCATCAAGTGTAAGCAGAGAGGACGGATATGGATTGTCCACCCGAATGATTTCGATCCTTGGCCAAGCCAGCCGCATGGCCATGAGTACGAACGCCGTGAGAAGTTGGACCTAAGCACTGGCGAGATATTCTCGCTTCCTTCCCGGCAATTAGCGGGCAGACTTCGTCCCCGCGACTTGAACGATGTACGCACCGAGATTAGCCATAGGCGTCCCTCGTTGGTGTTGCCGCCTGTGGTAGTTTAGTCAGAGCATTTCTATATCAAAAGGAACATCACATGAAAATTGAACTGAAGAAGAACTGCAAATACGCGCTGGTCGTGCCGACGAGCATGGGGATTCGGATTACGCCTCCCACGGGGCAGCCGGTGCATTGCGGCGGAATGTTCATCATGCAGGCCACCAGCGCCGAGACGAACGTGGCCAGCGTGTCGTCGTTTCTGGGGCTGCCGGTCAAGGTACTGACGACGTTCGTCAAGGGCAGCCCGATCGCCCAGATCATCAAGGATAACCTCCGCAGCCGCGGCATGGACTTCGAGGGACCGGAAGTCCCGCAGGGCGGACCATGGGGTTACCGTCATCAGTTCAACATCGCCGACAGCGGTTACGGTTCGCGCGGCCCCCGTGTTTGGAACGACCGCGCTGGCGAAGTTGGTCGCACGCTGAACGTGAAGGATTTCGACCTCGACCGGATCTTCGGCAAGGAAGGCGTCCAGATCGTTCATTTGTCCGGTTTGGTCGGCGCGTTGTCGCCGGAGACGGGTCAGTTCTGCCTCGAACTCGCGCGTGCGGCGAAGAAACATGGCACCAAGATTTCCTTCGACCTGAATTACCGGGCGACGTTCTGGAAAGGCCGCGAGAAGGAACTCGCCGCCATCTTCGCCGAGATCGCGAGCGTGTCGGACGTACTCGTCGGCAACGAGGAAGATTTCCAGCTTTGCCTCGGCGTCAAAGGCCCGGAAGCGGGAGGCAAGGGACTCAAGTCCGAGATTGACGGCTTCAAGGAGATGATCAAGCGCGTGAAGAAAGCGTACCCGAACGCCTCGACGTACGGCACGACGTTGCGCGAAGTCGTGGACACGAATCATCACCTCTGGGGCGCAATCATGGCGGCCGGTGACGAGTGGTTCGTCGTCGAACCACGCGATATCACAGTTATGGACCGCATCGGCGGCGGCGACGGGTTCGTCGGCGGCATGCTCTACGCCATCCTCAAGGGCTGGGAACCGGAAAAGTGGATCCAGTTCGGTTGGGCCAGCGGTGCGTTGGCGACGACCATGTTGACCGACTACGCCCAGCCCGCGGACGAAGACCAGGTCTGGAGCATCTGGAAGGGCAACGCGCGCGTACAGCGGTGATTTGGCACGCCCCCAGCCGGCGTGGAAAACGGATACCGAGAGAATACGCTAACCCACCTTGAAGCGGCGGCCACGTGAGTGCGTGGTCGTCTGCTTTTCGTGTCGCACACATTCACATGACGGGTACAGCGACTGAGGAGCCCCCTTCGCAAAACCGAATTTCTATCAGTTCATGCCACCGATGTGAGAGAAGTCTGGAAAACCGGTGAGACTTGCGGTAAATGAAACACGTGCGTTACCGAATCGAGTACACATCGGAAGCAGTGGAGGCGCTGGCGAGGCTGCCGAAGCGCGAAGCCGACCAGATCACGCGCAAGGTGGCGCGACTGGAGGCGGGATTGCGTGGCGACATCAAACGGCTGCACGGTGCGGACGTGGGATTCCGGTTGCGGATGGGGAATTACCGGATACTTTTCGACGTGGAACAAGACGTGGTCGTGATTCAGAAGATCGGCCACCGAAAGGAAGTTTATGATTAGCACAATTGCCAAACGGTCAACGCCCAAACGCTCCGAAGCGTTTGTGCAGAAACGTCTCGCCAAGCTGCGCGAGGAGTTGGAGGACTTGACCGATTACATGGATTTGCTGGAGGCGCGCTCTCGCAATCTCGGTAAACCCCGCTACACCACAGCCGAAGTGCGAAAGCGGCTGGGGCTGGATTGAATGCGGCAACGACCGCAACCGGAACGGTCGCGCCACTATTGAACCGGAGACTGACCTATGCCCCTGAAACTTCGTGACAAATATACCTTCGACCAACTCTCGCTCGGCGAGATCATGCTGCGCCTCGACCCGGGCGAGGGGCGGATTCGGACGGCCCGGGAATTCAAGGCGTGGGAAGGCGGCGGCGAGTACAACGTCGCCCGCGGTCTGCGGAAATGTTTCGGACTGAAGACGGCGGTCTGCACGGCGTTCGTGGACAACGAAGTCGGCCATCTCATCGAGGACTTCATCCTGCAAGGCGGCGTCGCCACTGATTTCATCCTCTGGCGGCCCGACGACGGCATCGGCCGGTCGGTCCGCAACGGGTTGAACTTCACCGAGCGCGGGTTCGGCGTCCGTGGCGCCGTCGGCGTCTCCGACCGCGGCCTCACCGCCGCGAGCCAGCTCAAGCCCGGTGACTTCAATTGGGAGAAAATCTTCGGCGAACTTGGCGTGCGCTGGCTCCATACCGGCGGCATCTTCGCGGCGTTGAGCGAAACGACCGCCGCGCTCGCCATCGAAGCCGTCAAAGCCGCCGCCAAACACGGCACGATCGTCAGCTACGACCTGAATTACCGGCCCAGCCTCTGGAAAAGCATCGGCGGCCAGGCCAAGGCCCGGGAAGTCAACCGGGAGATCGCCCGGTACGTGGATGTGATGATCGGCAACGAGGAGGATTTCACCGCGTCCCTCGGTTTCGAGGTCAAAGGCCTCGACCCGAACATCACCCACATCGAGACAGAAGCGTTCAAGCAGATGATCACGACCGCGGTGGCCGAGTACAAGAACTTCAAAGTCGTCGCCACCACGTTGCGCGGTGTCATTACCGCCACCAAGAACGACTAGAGCGCCATCTGCTGGCACGACGGCAAGTTCTACGAGAGCCGCAAGTATCCCGGCCTCGAGATTCTCGACCGCGTGGGCGGTGGCGACAGTTTCGCCAGCGGGTTGATCTACGGTTTCCTCAAGACCGGCGACCCACAAAAAGCCGTGGACTACGGGGCGGCGCACGGCGCGCTGGCGATGACCACGCCCGGTGACACGTCCATGGCCACCGTCAAGGAAGTCGAGAAACTCATGGCCGGTGGCAGCGCCCGCGTCCAGCGGTGATCAGGCGGGACAACGGCTGGTGAGTTGATGTCCTGCCTATGCCGATGACCTTTCCATCACATCAGGGACTCATCGCATCGTTGTGGCGACGGTGGCCGGGGCGTTTCGACGTGGCGGCGCTTTGCGTGGGCGCGGCGATGCCTGATGTCGTGGACGGACTCGTCGGGATCGTTCGAGGACATTTCAGCCAGGGCATCGGGCATTCACTCTTGGGACTGGTCCTGGTTTGCATTCCCGCCGGGCTCCTGATGCGGGAACTCGTCTGCCGGACGGCTCGCCGTATCGTTCCATCGCGGCACGGCGGATTCGTGGCGTGCATGTGGAATCGGGCTGTGGCTGGCTTCGCGAGCGGTGATGCCACGATCGGGCGCTACACGGTGGGCAGTCTTGCAATCGGTGCGTTCTCCCACCTGCTTTTCGACCTCGTATCGCACGGGCATTTCCCGTGGCTGCTGCCGTGGGTCCCGAAACTGGCCGTCTATCCGGATTGGTGGTACGACACCTGGACACGCATCCCGCTGCCTTGGCATCCCGACGGACACAAGATCGGTCCTCATGTCACCATGTGGGTTCTGCTGTCGGTCTGGGGTATATGGATGTTATTCAGCCCGGCAGTCCGAAAGTGGCGAACAAGAACCGGAAAGCGGCCGTTGCGTGCGATGCAAGAATCCCGATGACGTCCTCGCGGTCTCACGACCTGGCTCGCGAACGCCTGAACCTTTGCGGTGGGTGATCAAATCGCCCAAATCCTCGCGACATTGTTCTGCCAATCCCAACAGCTTCTGAACTGTTTCCGGATGCTTCGCCGCTACATTGCGGTGTTCCTCCATGTCGTTCATCATGTCGTAAAGTTCCGGCTCAAGAACGGGCTGCTTCTGGTATTCACCAGGCCATCCGTCCATGCCCGGTTTGCGACCGCCCAGGGTGCGGTACGTGTGTGGCAGGATGAGTTTCCACCGACCGGTGCGCACGGACTCAAGCTCCGCCCCACTCCAGACGCCAAACGGAATGCCGTAAAAGAAATAAGCCTCGTGCGGATTCTTCGCGCCCTTTTCACCGGCCAGCAACGGCCAGATATCCAAACCATCAATCTTATGATCGGGCAACTTGGCGTCAATCAAACGCGCGACCGTGGGCAGCAGATCAATCGTCATGGCCATTTCCGTGCAGACTTTCCCCGCCGGGATGTGACCCGGCCACGAGGCAATAAACGGCACGCGCGTGCCGCCATCCCACGTCGTGGTCTTGCCCTCGCGCAACGGATAAGCCGAGCCGGCGTGGTTGCCATAGATGAGCCAAGGCCCGTTGTCGGACAGGAACATCACGAGGGTATCTTTCTCCAAACCATGTCTTTTCAACGCCGCGAGAATTTCGCCCGTGCTCCAGTCCACCTCCTCGACCGCATCACCATAAAGTCCGCGTTTCGTCTTGCCGCGGAACTTCTCACTTACTGCGAGCGGGACGTGCGGCATCGTGTGGGCCACATAAAGAAAGAAAGGGCGTTCCTTGTTGCGTTCGATGAAACTGACCGCTCGCTCGGTGTATTGAATGGTTAACTGCTCCATGTCCCGGTGGCTAAGAGACGGGTTGATGACCCGGTCGCCCTCAATCAACGGCAGCGGTGGAAACACTCCCGGCTTTTCTGGGTGGAGCGGCCATTGGTCGTTGGAGTAAGGCAGACCGAAGTATTCATCGAAGCCGCGGTGGGTCGGCAGAAATTCGGTAGGCCGGCCTAAGTGCCATTTACCGACCATGCCGGTAGCATATCCTTTTTGTTTCATCATCTGGGGGAATGTCAGCTCCCGCTCATGAATGCCGAAGTTGAACCACGGTTCCATGGCGCCTTCGATGCCGATGCGGTTGGGATAACAGCCGGTCATGATGGCCGCACGTGATGCGGAGCAAACAGCTTGGGCCGCGTGAAAATCGGTGAAACGAACGCCTTGACGCGCCAGACGATCCAGATTCGGAGTGGCAAAGCCTTTTGCCCCATACACGCCAATGTCTGCATAGCCGAGATCGTCGGCAAGAATCAGGATGATGTTGGGTCTGGTGTGCCTGGCTTCCATGGCGTGAAGCGTGGCCTGTGCAACCAGCAGAAGGGTGGCGACAAATCTGAGTTTGTTCATGATTGTCTGCTCATATCGCAATGATAGCGTTTTCTGGGGGACTCCGTCAATACTTCGCCGTTGAGTTTCTGCGTCGTTATTCCATGAACACCGGCAGGTAATTCCAGCGGGCGGTCAGCGCGAGAATCGCCATCGAGGTGGAATAGAGAGGGCCGGCTTTCGCCTCATCGCGCGAGTGCGGCGAGGCGGGCCAACTGCTGTCGGGGTTTTGGTGCTTCAGCAAAATCTTCTCGTCGAACCCGGCGCGGGCGTGCGCGGCGTGGCTGGCGGCGTGGTAGAAGTACTCGCTTTCCCAACGGACCGGGTTGCGTTCGAGCCAGCGTTGGGCACGGCCAATCGCGGGGTCTTTCCACCAACCACTCTGACGCAACGCGATGATGGCGGCGGCGGTGCGGGATTCGTTTGGGATGCCGCCGGGTTGGTAGCCGAAACCGCCACTGGGATGTTCGCATCGCTTGATGTAGCGGCCGGCGCGTTCCATTGCGGCACGGGGGACAACAACGCCGGTTTCGCTGGCGGCTTTGAGCGCGGTGATCTGCCAGACGGTGACGGAAAGGTCGCTGTCGGTCGAGGCGGGATCGTAACGCCAGCCGCCGTCGTGAAACGCGCCTTTCTCAACGGCTTGCGCGCGGAGGATGAGCGTGACGGCGCGTTGGAGCGCAGGCCGGATGAAACGGTCGTCGTGGGTCATGCCGGAGGATTCGGCGAGCAACAGCGTGGCGAGGGCGTGTCCGTACATCATGCCGCCGCCGGCGATGAAGGCGCCGTCCTTGTCCTGCTGGCTCAACAGAAACCGCAGGCCACGGTCGAGCGGGGAGTTGAACGGACGCACGCCCGGCGTCTGCCCGGCGGAGAGCATGGCGAGCATGGGCAGGGCGTTGAGCGCGGTGTTGTCGCTCCAGGAACCGTTGGCACACTGCTGAGCGCGGAGCCAGGCGAGGCCGCGTTCAATGGCGTTGGTGTCGGCAAACGACGTGACGACCGAACACAGAAGACCGAAGACCGACAACAGTTTCATGCGGGCGGCAGTGTAACACAGCCGGTTTTGGATTGCACCTTGACGGTTGTGGGTCTAACGTCGTACCGCTATGAAACTTTGCGGCATATTGATGGCAGTGTGGCTGGGCGTGGCGGCGATCGCGTCTGCGGCGGAGAAAGTTTGTGTGGTGCGGGTTCAAGGCACCATCGGCCCGGCCACGGCTTCTTACATTGCGCGGGCGCTCGGCGAAGCGTCCGGTCAGGATGCGCAATGCCTGATCATCCAACTCGACACGCCCGGCGGCCTTCTCGATTCCACCAAGGAGATCATCCAGAGTTTCCTGCGGGCGCCTGTTCCCACAGTCGTGTACGTGTATCCTGCGGGTGCGTGGGCGGGGAGCGCGGGTTGTTTCATCACGATGGCGGCTGACGTGGCGGTGATGTCGCCGACCACCAGCATCGGCGCGGCGCACCCGGTCGGCATCGGCGGCGGCGGCGAGGAGAAGACTGACGACACGATGAAACAGAAGCTGGAGAATTTTGCATCGAGCTACATCGAGGCGGTCGCGTCGAAACACAAACGCAACGTGGAATGGGCAAAGTCGTCCGTGCGCGAGAGCGCGGCGATCACCGCGGAGAAGGCGGTGCAGTTGAATGTGGTGGATTTCATCGCGAAGGACATGCCGGACCTGTTGAAGCAGCTCGACGGACGCGAGGCCGCTGGCAAGAAGCTCAAGACGGCCAAGGCGGAGACGGTCGAGATTCCGATGACGACGCGGGAAAAGGTGTTCCAAATCGTGGCGCATCCGCAGATGATGTTGGTGCTGATGTTGATGGTGATGTACGGCATCATCGGCGAACTGACCAGCCCCGGCGCGATCCTGCCGGGCGTGGTCGGGGTGATCGCGCTGGTGATGGTGCTGTACTTGGCATCGGTGCTGCCGATGAACATCGCCGGGCTGGCATTGATCGGCGTAGCGATTGCGCTGTTCATCATTGACGTGTTCGCGCCGACGCACGGCATCCTGACGGCGGGCGGCATCGTGGCGTTCTTTCTCGGCTCGTTCATGATGTTCGACCGCTCCGAGCCGTTCCTGCGGCTGTCGCTGGCGTGGATCATTCCCGCGACGGTCGTGACGGCGTTGTTCTTCATCTTCGTCGTCGGCAAGGGACTGCGCGCCCAGTCTCTGCCCGTCCAAGCCGGCGGGGAGACGATGGTCGGGCGCACCATCGCCGCCGTGGCGCGCATTGACGCAACGGGCGGCAAGGTGTTCATCGAGGGCGAGTACTGGAACGCCGTCAGCGAGACGCCCGTGGAGGCGGGGAAGCCCGTCGAGGTTGTGGCCGTGAATGGGCTGCAATTGAAAGTGAAACCGAAATCCAACCAAGAGGAGAAACTGTCATGATCGAATTCTTGTTCAAACTGGGACCGTGGGTTGTTGTCATCTTCATCTTCGCGTCGTTCCTGCTGCCGCAGATGATCCGTATCCTGCGCGAGTACGAGCGCGGCGTCATCTTCCGGCTCGGACGATTGCAGGACGTCAAGGGGCCGGGGCTGATCTTCCTGATCCCGTTCGTGGACCGGATGGTGAAGATGGATTTGCGCGTTGTCACCATTGACGTGCCGAAACAGGAAGTCATGACCCGCGACAACGTGCCGGTGACCGTGGACGCCGTGGTTTATTTCCGCGTCGTTGACCCGCAATCCGCCGTCGTGAAGGTCGAGAATTTTCTCAAGGCTTCGTCGTTGATCGCCCAGACCACGTTGCGCAGCGTGCTCGGCCAGTCGCAGCTTGACGAGTTGCTGGCCCAGCGCGACAAGATCAACACGCAATTGCAGGAGATCATTGACCGGCACACCGAGCCGTGGGGCGTGAAAGTCACCTCGGTCGAAGTCCGCGACATGGTGCTGCCCGACAGCATGAAGCGGGCGATGGCCAAGCAAGCCGAGGCCGAACGCGAACGCCGCGCCAAGATCGTCAACGCTGAAGGCGAGTTCCAGGCCGCCGAGAAGATGGTGCAGGCCGCGACGATGATCGCCACGCAACCGATCGCGCTCCAGTTGCGTTTCCTCCAGACGATGCAGGAAATCTCCAGCGAACACAACACGACCACGTTCATCCCGATCCCGATAGACCTCTTCACGCCGTTCCTGAAGAAATAAAGCGCAGCCGGAACAAAACCGGAACATCAGGCGGCGGTCAGAGGGAGAGGAGACGGCGGCAGATTTGTCGCGCTGCTGCTGTGCCGTTGCCGTGCGGGACGATACCGAGCAGCGGGACGCCGCAAAGTTTCGGCACAACCTTGATGTTTGTTTTCTCCGCCAAGCCGCGTTTCCTGCCGGCGATGTCGTTGAGAATGATACCGGCGATTTTCAGGCCCATCGCTTGGGCTTGGCGGACAGTAAGAAGCGTGTGGTTGATGGTGCCGAGGCCGAGTCGGGCGACGATGATGAGCGGCAGGCCAAGGTCGCGGGCGAGGTCGGCGACGAAGTAGTCGCGCTTGATCGGGACAAGGAGGCCGCCGGCGCCCTCAACCAGCAGTGGAGCGTAGAGCGTGGAGAGTTGAGCGTAGGCAGCGTGAATTGCCGACAGGCGAATTGGACGATGTTCGAGCTTCGCGGCGACCAGCGGGGCGAGCGGGTGACGGAGATAAACCGTATTCAATACATTGAGCGGTTGCTCGTGGTTCATCAGGGCGGCGTATTGTTCGGCGTCGCGGCGGCCATCGGGGCCGCAGGCAATCGGTTTCATCGCGGCGGCGTGAATGCCGTGTCGGCGGAACTCGACGAGGAGGAGCGCAGTGACGTAGGTTTTGCCGACGCCGGTGTCGGTGCCGGTGATGAAGAAGTTGGTCATAGGAGTGAGAGTGGGTCAACGTCAATGTGGACGGTTACATCTTCGGGCGGTTTGAGTGTCGGCAGAATCTTCGAGAGCGTTTCGGTGAGGCGGAGGAGTTTGTCGGCGCGGAGGATGAGTTGGTAACGGTGGTAGTTTTGGATCTTGGCCATCGGTGCTGGAGACGGCTCGCCGATGATGACATCGCGGGCGACGTGCTTGTGCAGTTCGCGGGCGAGCGCGGTGGCGTAGAAGGCGACTTTGTCCTGATTGCGTCCGCGGATGGTGAGGCAGACCATGCGGTTGACGGGTGGGTACCGGAGTTGTTCGCGGAACTCGATCTCCTGTTCGTAGAAGCCGAGGTAATCGTGTTGGCGGGCGTGTTGGATGGCGGGATGGTACGGCGTGAAACTCTGAACGACGACTTCGCCTTCGACATCGCCGCGGCCGGCCCGGCCCGCGACTTGGACGAGCAACTGGAATGTGCGTTCGCCAGCGCGAAAGTCTGGGAGGTGCAACGCCATGTCGGCGTGGATGATACCGACGAGAGTGACGTTGGGGAAATGGAGGCCCTTGGCGATCATCTGGGTGCCGACGAGGATGTCTATTTTGCCGATGCGAAAGGCGCCGAGGATTTCGCGGTAGAGCGATTTGCGGGTCATCACGTCGGAGTCCATCCGTTGGACGCGTGCCTTGGGGAAGATTTTCCGGATGGCGGCTTCGACTTTCTCGGTGCCGATGCCGGAGT
>Ga0163200_1000197_pt1 | contig 28128 bp, 21 predicted proteins | sample PL_2010_200m_FD_113535 | JGI IMG/M metagenome (GOLD analysis project Ga0163200, IMG submission 113535) | Freshwater microbial communities from Powell Lake, British Columbia, Canada to study Microbial Dark Matter (Phase II) - PL_2010_200m | ecosystem: Environmental > Aquatic > Freshwater > Lake ... | reverse complement strand
CTATAGTGATGCGGGCCCTGCGTGGGGGGCCATGATGATTCCAAGCACAAAACAGGAGGCCATGCATGGCTGACAAGAAAGCGCAGTTGATCATCGAGGGCGCCGCCCCCGTCGAACTGCCCGTTTATTCCGGTACCGTAGGGCCTGACGTTATAGATGTACGAAGCCTGGGGACCTCCACGGGTCACTTCACCTTCGATCCGGGCTTCATGTCCACCGCCTCTTGCGAATCCAAGATCACCTACATCGACGGTGACCAGGGCATCCTGCTGCATCGTGGCTATCCGATCGAGCAGCTGGCCGAAAAATCCGACTACCTGGAAACCTGCTACCTGCTGCTCAATGGCGAGCTGCCCACCGTCGAGCAGAAAGCCAAGTTCGTCGACACCATCAAGAACCACACCATCGTTCACGAGCAGCTGAAAACGTTCCTCAACGGCTTCCGCCGCGATGCGCATCCGATGGCTGTCATGTGCGGCATCGTGGGTGCACTTTCCGCCTTCTACCACGACTCGCTGGATATCAATAATCCTCAGCATCGTGAAATCTCCGCGCATCGACTGATCGCGAAGATGCCGACCATCGCCGCGATGGTCTACAAGTACTCCATGGGTCAGCCGCTGATGTATCCGCGCAACGACCTGAACTATGCAGAAAACTTCCTGCACATGATGTTCAACACCCCGGCCGAGGTTAAGCCGATCAGCCCGGTGTTGGCCAAGGCCATGGATCGGATCTTCATCCTCCACGCTGACCATGAGCAGAACGCATCGACTTCGACTGTCCGCCTGGCGGGCTCGACCGGCGCCAACCCGTTCGCCTGTATCGCCGCCGGCATCGCCGCGCTGTGGGGTCCGGCTCACGGCGGCGCCAACGAAGCTGTGCTCACCATGCTGGACGAGATCGGCGACGTATCCAATATCGAGAAGTTCCTGGCCAAGGCCAAGGACAAGAACGATCCGTTCAAGCTGATGGGCTTCGGTCACCGCGTGTACAAGAACTTCGACCCGCGCGCCAGGGTCATGAAGCAGACCTGCGATGAGGTTCTGGGCGAGCTGGGCATCAACGATCCGCAGCTCGAACTCGCGATGAAGCTGGAAGAGATCGCCCTGAGCGACCCCTACTTCGCCGAGCGCAACCTGTACCCGAACGTGGACTTCTACTCGGGCATCATCCTCAAGGCCATCGGCATTCCTACCAGCATGTTCACGGTCATCTTCGCGATGTCGCGGACTGTCGGCTGGATTTCCCACTGGAAGGAAATGATCGCTTCGGGCCAGAAGATTGGCCGCCCGCGTCAGCTCTACACCGGCCCCGCCAAGCGCGATCTGCCGCGCTAAAACAGGCTGGTTTAAAAAAGAAGGCTGCCTAGGGCAGCCTTCTTTTTTCTCCTACGGGCACACTCAACGCTTTTCGGCGCGCTCGCGCAGATTACGCAAGGTGTTCAAAGGCGCCTCGACCACGAACTTATTGGCCAGCCAGGACGGCACGCTACCACCCGGCTCGGTGTGCACCTGATAGACCACCTCGACTTCACCGCCGGGTTGCGGATTCATCTCCCAGAAGCCCTCCACTTCGCTCACACGAACATAGCCATCCTCTTCCGGAAGGTACTGGGGAAGCCCTTTCAGGTCACGACGCAGCCCGCCGTTCTTGAGCTCACTTTCCGTTACCTGAACCACGGAGTCACGCGGAGTGACTGGCCAGGGGGTATTGAAACGGGTATAGGTTACCGCTGTGCTTCCCTCCTGCTTGAGCAGTTTCTGCTCCTTGCACTCGTGGATCCACGCACAGGCGCCGCCAACGTCTTCCTGGAGCTTCTTGAGTGTTGCGACATCCGTATCCATCATCGCGACGCCGCGATAGGCCTTGTACTTCGAGCCCGGGACCGTCTGCAAATAGACCTTGACGCCATCCTCCTCCTTGGCCAACTCCCAGCCTTCGGCGGCCTGCACGGAAAGCAGCGGCAACATCAGCAAGGCACCCACAACGCAACCTTTCAAATTCATGCTTCACCTTTTTGTTGTATGCGAATCGGACCGGTCAGGCCGTGGCTTGTTCAAGCCAACCAAGAATCCGCACAGCATCTTCGCGGTCCTGACCGCAAATTGCCGGCTCGGCCTGGAAAGCCGAGCACACCGCCGGCCTTTCAGCATCGCCGAAAATCAGGCAGCGGAACTGCGCCGAAAGCTGAGCACAGCGCACCCCTGCGGGTTTGCCTTGTGGCATGCCAGGTATAGGCGAACTGATGGAAGGAGCGATGCAACATGCCCCGCATCCGGAACGACACTCCATTGGCTACTCCTGACCTAATCACGAACGAAATATTAGTTTGCGGTCACGCCGAACGCACCCCTCGCTGACATTTCGTTACGCGACGCCCTTTTCTACCGAGATCGAACCGCCTGGCCAGGTGACGACGTTTGGACGCTTGGGCATACTGGCCACCCATTTTTAACCCATGCAAGGTAGCAGCATGTTCAAGGTTAACGAGTACTTCGATGGCACCGTCAAATCCATCGCCTTCGATATGGTCGAAGGCCCTGCCACGGTTGGCGTAATGGCACCAGGTGAGTACGAATTCGGTACGAGCCAACTGGAAGTCATGCACGTTATTGCCGGCAGCCTGGATGTGAAGCTGCCCGATGCCGAGGATTATCGGACATTTGCTGCTGGAACTCAGTTTACAGTTCCCGCCAATAGCAAGTTCCAGCTAAAGGTCGCCGTAGATACTGCGTATCTCTGCGAGTATCGCTAACACCCAAGTTATTGGCCGACAGATTAGCGAGCAAACAAAAAAGCGCTGGCAATGGCAGCGCTTTTTGCAATCCCGAGCCAACTTAGGCGTTGGGCCCGATGGCGTCCCAACCGCTCTTGACCTCTGACAGCAATGAAGCCACTTCGTCGAGCTTGCCAACGTCATTATGGCGACTGGCCTCGAACAGGCGCATCGTCATATATTCGTAAAGACGTTCGAGATTCTCAGCCAGCTCACCCCCGACCTCCTTGTCCAGCACGTCACGCAACCCGCCAACGATGTTGATTGCCTTACCAATCAGCACACCTTTCTCCGCATACGCTTGGCGCAGCATCGCGCCACGAGCCTGGGCAATTCGGTCGAGCCCGCCCTGCATCAGCATCTGGATCAGACGATGCGGGTCGGCCTCGGTAACCTGCGCTTTTACGCCGACCTGCTGATATTGCCGCATTGCTGCCATAGCATTCATTGGATGAAACCCTCATCACATCAATCGCATGATCTGTTTATCGGTCAGGGCGGGCTAGACTTGAACATCGAACAGAAATAAAAAACCGCCCGAAGGCGGTTTTTTATTTCTGTTGAAGCCGTCATTTTTTCGAATTGCTCGCGGCCCAAGGCTGATTTTCCAACGAAGCCAGAAGGCTGTTGGAGGTATTGGTTAACTGGCCGACCAGGGTGTCCATGGCGTTGAACTGCTTGTACAACCGCGCCTGTAGCGAAGCGATGCGGCGCGTCAGGTCTTCCTTCTGGTCATCGATCTTGGAGATCGTCTCGGTCATAGCCTTGTTGCGCTGCTCGAGAATCCCCCCGGTTTCGGTGTAAGGCTTGAGCTTGTTATCCAGTCGTGTGGCAAGCCCCTGCTCTCCAGTAAACAGCGCCGGCAGTTCCGCGAAGTTGTTAGCCATCGCCTTGTCCAGCTTGGTGCTATCGATGGCCAGCGTACCGTCCTTTTGCGTGGTGATGCCGATGTCGGTCAGCGCGCGTATGGCGCCATTACCTTGAACGTTCACCAGCTCGTTTCGAATGGTGTTCAGTAGCGAGCGCGCAGTCGCATCCCCTACCAGCGCGCCGGTGACGGGCGCTTTGTCCTCACCGACCGAAGTAACCTTGGTCTGTGCGTTGATCACGCCAATCAGCTTGTTGTAGCTGTCGACGAAAGACTGGATCTGCTTCTTGACTCCGGCCTTGTCTTCCGACACACCAATCGTCAACGGCTCGCCGACCGGCGTCTTGGCCTTGAGGTCGAGCGTCACGCCATCAATAGCCCCTGAAACCTTATTGCTTTCACTGATGACCTTCAGCCCATCGACGTAGAGTTCCGCGCTCTGGGCCGTGGAAAGTATCCGAGGGCCCGCCCCAGTGCCGGACGCCGAGCCGTCGAAAGCAAGCGTCGAAAGGCTCAGCTGACCACTCTCAAGCGGCCCCGCATCAGTTGCGGCAACGGTGATATCCCGACCAGCGCCGGTCTTGGTGGTCGATAGTACGAGCCGGGAGCCGTGCTCATCGGTAACGATGGTGGCGCTAACCCCCATATCCTTACCAGCCGCGTTGATGGCGTCACGCATGCCGGAGAGGGTGTTGTTACTGTCATCGATATTGACGGAGAACGACTCGCTCGATGGCGGATCACCCGGCACACCCAATGAGATTTGCAGCGCCCCCTTAGCGAAACGAGCAGGCGCATCAGCTGTGTTGCTGACTGCAGCCAGCGCCACCTTGCTGCTACTCGCAAGTGACTTGACTTCGACCTGATAGCCACCTGCGCCGGCCGTGGTTCCAGCGGTTACGCCAACCAAATCGGATTTGCTGGAGCTTGCCGAACGAGCCCGAAAAAGGTCCGGCTTGTTCAATGCGCCGAGTGCGGTCTGAAACTCGCTGATGGCACCCTTCAAAGCGCCGATGGCAGTGATCTGCGTAGTGGTTTTCTTTTCGAGTGTCGCGAGCTGTGACTCTTTCGGAGCGCGCTCGGCAGCAACCATGCCGGCCACGATGCTATCGATATCGATCCCGGAGCCGATCCCCGTTACGCCTGCCATAGCCTTACCTCGTCAAAAAAACCGCAGATTCATTTTGATCAGAAAACAATCAAGAAATATGCCGCTACGCCTTCGCTTCAAACAGCAAGCTGCGCATCTCATCCAGGCGCTCAGCCAGACGAAGGATATCCTCTGACGGAATTTGCCGCACCACTTTGCCGGAGTCACCATCGACGACCCGAACGACCACCTGGCCAGTGGAGTCGTCCACGCTGAAGTTGAGATCGCGCTGCAGGTTCTGCACCTGTGAGCGAATACGCTCCACCGCTTCGCCGACATCCATCTTTCGCTCAGAACCCGCCGTATTACGTGCTCCGTCGAACGACGAAAACCCAGCCTCCTGACGGGGGCTGGGCATCGCAGTGCTCGAGGAGGTTGACGCAAGGGGTGCCGCTACTCTTGCGACGTCCATGACTCACCTCTCAATGAATCGATGGGGTGGCGCACCACCCCATCCATTGCGCCTAGGCTTACTGCAGGAGGCTGAGAACAGCCTGCGGCAGCTGCTTGGCCTGGGCCAGGATCGCAGTGCCAGCCTGCTGCAGAATCTGGTTCTTGCTCAGATTCGCGGTTTCGGCAGCAAAGTCGGTGTCCTGGATACGGCCGCGAGCGGCGGAAACGTTCTCGGAGATATTCTGCAGGTTGGCGATCGTGTTATCGAAGCGGTTTTGCACAGCACCCAAATCCGCACGCTGCGCATCAATCGACTTCAACGCCGCATCGATTACCGAGATTGCATCCTGAGCGCCATCTGCGGTGGAGATATTGATCGAGGCAACCGAATCAACTGTCGAAGACGCCGAGGCTGCGCCAAAGATCTCAGTCGAGGCTCCGGCTACTGCAAACTCGTTTACACCTTCCAGTTTGATTTGGCCAACAGCGATGGTTGGGTTGGCAGCACCTTCAGTTACGGTGGCTGAAGTACCAAGCTGGTTAGTTACGGTAAACGATGCGTTACCGGCATTGGTATCAGTGATAGAAAGGCTAATGTCGTCACTGCCCTTCAAAACCAGCTTACCTTTATCGCTACCGTCGAGTTCGGCAGTCACACCGCTGACACCAGCCGCGTTGATAGCATTCTTCAATGCAGTCAGATCGTTGCCGTTAAAATTAGACACCGTTACGGTTGTTCCGTTGATATCTAGATCAACGGTCTCGCCTTGAGCGGTTGAAGCAAAGCCACTGAGCGTCAGTTCGTTTTCAACGGAGGCAGTAACCCCCAACCCGGCACTGCTAGTTTCTGTATTGATAGCGTCGGCGATAGTTTTCGAGCTGGCGCCGGCTGCATAAGTAATAGCGCCGGTAGCACCTTTATCATTCGAAATCTTAAAGTTTGCAGCCGCCGCTACTGCTGTGGTGCCGTTAGTTGCCGTGGTAACAAACTTACCAGTAACGCTACCTACTGTATCGTACTTGTTGTTACCCAGTTGCGCCGAGCTAGCACCATTCAAAGTAACCGAAATGGTTTCATTAGCCTGCGAGCCGACCTGGAACTTAGACGTACCGAACGAATCATCCAGCAACTTGCGTCCGCCGAAGGTCGTTGTGGTAGCGATACGATCCAATTCTTCTTGCAGTTGAGTTACCTCTTGCTGCAGCGCGCTGCGCTCGGAATCGCTGTTCGAGCCGTTCGCCGACTGAAGAGAAAGGTCTCGCATCCGCTGGAGGATGTTGGTGGACTGCTGCAGGGCACCTTCGGCAGTTTGGGCGAGGGAAATACCATCGTTGGCGTTGCGTACAGCAACACCCAGACCATTGATCTGGCTGGTCAGACGATTCGAAATCTGCAGACCGGCTGCATCGTCCTTGGCGCTGTTGATACGGCTACCGGTGGACAGGCGCTGCATGGAGGTGGCGAGCGCATTGGACGAAGACTGAAGGTTACGCTGAGTATTCAGCGAAGCGATGTTGGTATTGACAGTAAGGGCCATGGTATTTGCCTCCAAAGGCGCTATGACTAGGTTTGCCTGAGCTTGCGACTCCGGGCCGGCTCTTGCCCAGGCACCCATCGAGTTCGCATTCGTTCCTTTTATCGGCGCCGTTTGGGTTGGCTTTAGGGCAAAATCGAACTTTTTCGTGGGCCCGGTACCGCACCACCGCTACGCCAGCACATCCGTACTGCGGACTTGCTTGACTAATTTTTCGGGTGGGATGGGGAAAACTTTAGGGAGAGATACTGGAACTGCTTCCCTAGGCAGGCTCCACGGGATCGCTCGGTACGGGCACTCGCTGGACAGCATTCGCCACCGAGGCCGCTCCTACAGCTTCAGCGAAACGACCCGGAGCGGGTTTGGCGGCGAGGCTCGCAGGGATGGGCTTATGCTAGCGCGCTATGAACCAAGCTGAGCGAGGTGCTCGAGGAATTGCGCTTCGTCGAGCACCGTCACGCCGAGTTCATTCGCCTTGGCGAGCTTGGACCCCGCACCCGGCCCGGCGACCACGCACGTCGTCTTGGCCGAAACGGAACCAGCAACCTTTGCCCCCAGGGCCTCCAAGCGCGCCTTGCCCTCGTCGCGGCTCATGCTTTCCAAGGTGCCGGTCAGCACCCAGGTCTGCCCGGCCAATGGCAGGCCCTCGGCCGCTTTCTTCTCGCTTTGCCAGTGCATGCCGAACTCGCGTAGCTGCGCCTCGATGGCGCGGGCGCGCTCGGCGTTCTCGGCGTTGTCGAAATAGTCACGCAGGGCGCGCGCGGCCTTTTCGTTGAGGCGTTCGACCTGGCGCAAGTCGAGCCAGTCGGCGGCGATAATCGCCTCCAGGCTACCGAAGCGCTCAGCCAGGCGTTGCGCACCGGTGCGGGCGATATAGGGAATATTCAGCCGGTCGAGCAGGTCAGCGAGCGTCGCGCAGGCGGCGAACTCCGGGTGCACCTCGCCCTCCTCCTGCAGCTGCACGCCGCGCTCGCGCAGCTGGGCGATGACCTGGCGATTGTGCGCATCGGCGAAAAAGCTGTGGATCTCGTGGGCCACTTCCAGGCCAACGTCCGGCAGATAGACGAGCACATCGGGCAGCGCACGACTGATGCGCTCCAGCGAGCCGAGAGCCCGCGCCAGCAACTTGGCAGTTTCCTCGCCGACGTCAGGAATGCCCAGCGCATAGATGAACCGGGCGAGCGCCGGCTTACGGCTGGCGTCGATAGCGCTCAGCAGGTTGCGCGTGGAGGTTTCGGCGAAGCCATCGAGCTCGATGACCTGTTCCTGGGTGAGGCAGTATAGATCCGCCGGCGATGTGACCAGCCCTCGATCGACCAGCTGCTCGACGATCTTGTCGCCCAGGCCATCGATATCCATCGCGCGGCGCGAGACGAAGTGGATGATCGCCTGCTTCAGCTGCGCCTGACAGGCCAGCCGGCCGACGCAGCGGTAGATCGAGCCCTCGCTCACCGACTCGCGACCCTTGCTGCGCTTGATCAGCTGGGTGCGCTCGACTGCCGAGCCGCACACCGGACAGCGCTCAGGCACCTGCACGGCGCGCGCGTCGGACGGGCGGCGCTCGGCGATGATGCCAAGAATCTGCGGGATCACATCCCCAGCGCGACGCACGATGACGGTATCGCCGATCATCACGCCCAACCGCGCCACTTCGTCCATGTTATGCAGAGTCGCGTTGGATACGGTGACGCCGGCCACCTGCACGGGCTTGAGCCGGGCCACCGGCGTGATGGCGCCGGTGCGGCCGACCTGGAACTCGACGTCCAGCAGCTCGGTAATCTCTTCACGAGCCGGAAACTTGTGGGCGATCGCCCAGCGCGGCTCGCGCGCACGAAAGCCCAGCTCTCGCTGCTGCGCCGTGGCATTGACCTTGAACACCACGCCGTCGATCTCATAAGGCAGCGCGTCGCGCTTCTCGCCAATGGCCTGGTAATAGGCACGGCACTCGGCGACGCCTCGGGCCCGCTTCAGCTCGCGGCTGATCGGCAGCCCCCAGCCTTTCAGCGCCTCGAGGATGCCGATATGGGTGTCCGGCAGCTCGCCGTCGCTGCGACCGACGCCGTAGGCGCAGAGCTCCAGCGGGCGGCTGGCGGTGATTCGGGCGTCCAGCTGCCGCAGGCTACCGGCCGCCGCATTGCGCGGGTTGGCGAAGGTCTTGCCGCCGGCCTCCAGTTGACGCGCGTTGAGCGCTTCGAAGCCGGCCTTGGGCATGTAGATCTCACCCCGCACCTCGAGCACGGCAGGCCAACCACGGCCCTGCAGTTTCAGCGGAATGTTGCGCACGGTACGCACGTTGGCGGTGATGTCTTCCCCGGTGCTGCCATCGCCGCGGGTAGCACCACGCACCAGCACGCCATTTTCGTACAGCAGGCTGACCGCGAGGCCGTCGAGCTTGGGTTCGCAGCTGTATTCGACCTCTGCACCGCCACCGAACAGATCGCCAGCCGGAAGATCCAGCCCCTCGCGCACGCGGCGATCGAAGTCGAGCAGGTCCTGCTCTTCGAAGGCGTTGCCCAGACTCAGCATCGGCACTTCGTGGCGCACCTGGCCGAACGCCGCAAGGGCTTGCCCACCAACGCGCTGGGTCGGCGACTCCGGCGTTACCAGCTCGGGGTGCTCGGCCTCGAGCGCCTTCAGTTCGTTGAACAGGCGATCATATTCGGCGTCAGGCACGCTCGGCTCGTCGAGCACGTAATAGCGGTAGTTGTGGGCGTCGATTTCGCTGCGCAGTTCGGCGATGCGCTCGGCGGCGGTTTGAGCGGAAGGCATAGGACGGAGCCGTGACTGGGGCTGTGCTGATTCAGACCGCATCAGCGCGCCTTGGTTGATTGGGAAAGGCGTCGGATTCTAGCCGAATGCGGCCGGGAAGGCAGGTCTGCGGGCACCTGATCGGGCATAGGCAACAGGGCGGAAAAACGGCAGCGGAACGGTGACAGGCGCCCCCCCCAAAAGGGTTGGCGGGCTGGAGCCGACTCGGAGAAGCGTCCTGATGCAGCGGCTGGTGGGCTGAAGGGCCGCTCCAGGGATGTAGCGCCGATGATCGGCCGGGGTGAGCCGGCCCGGCAAACGCGGCACCGGGCGCAAGGCCCGGTGCAAGGGAGATACTCAGCGTTGCTTGAGTGTCATCTGTCGGCGCTCGAACTCCACGATACGCTGGCGATAGTGCTCGATGGTCTGAGCGGTCAATACGCTGCGTTGGTCGTCCTTGAGTTCGCCGTTGAGTTCCGAGGCAAGCTTGCGGGCCGCCGCGACCATGACATCGAAAGCCTGTTTGGGATGTCGCGGCCCAGGCAGGCCAAGGAAGAAACTCACGGCCGGAGTGGTGAAATGGTCGATGTCATCGAGGTCGAAGGTGCCCGGCTTGACGGCATTGGCCATCGAGAACAGCACCTCGCCATTGCCCGCCATGCTTTCGTGACGATGGAAGATGTCCATTTCACCAAAACGCAGCCCGCTCTCGAGAATGTTCTGCAGCAAGGCCGGCCCACGAAAGCCGCCCGGATCGCGCGCGAGCACGTTGATCACCAGGACCTCCTCGACCGGAGACTGATCTCGCGCGACTTCCGGCTCCTTCTCGGACTCGTCGCCCTCCCCGACCACGGGGTCGAGCAAGGTTGGCACCGGCTCTTCGGCCGCAAAATGCAGATCGCCCTGACGCGGCTCCTTGTGGCGGCGCTTGGCGGCCGGCTCACGGATGCCCTCGCGCGCGTTGACAGCAGGCAGATCGGTCTCGTTCAGTTGGGGCTCGTTGTTGCGATTGACGACCCGCGCCGGGCCGAGCAGTTCGTTGGAGTCGTCATCGACGTCCGGAAGATTGGCGAGGTTGCGGTCCAGCTTGAATTTCAGCTTGCCCTTGCCGCCGCGCATGCGGCGCCAGCCGTCAAAGAGTATCCCGGCGATGACGATGATGCCGATGACGATCAGCCACTCGCGCAGACCGATATCCATTAATCCTCTTACCCCTGAATCCGATGATAAAGACGCGAAATATCAGGCATTCCAGCCGCATTCGCGCATCGCAAAAAATGTTCTCTAAGCTAGCACGACGAACGGCAGATTTGCACCGTGCGCCAGTTCTCTTTTATAGCCGTGGGCCGTTGCAAAACGCTTCCAGACTCCAAGCCAACCTCAGGCCTCTGCCAACGCCACGGCTTGCTCCACGTCGACGGCGACCAGACGCGAACAACCCGGCTCGTGCATGGTCACGCCCATCAGCTGGTCGGCCATTTCCATGGCGATCTTGTTATGGGTGATGTAGATGAACTGCACCTTCTCGGACATCTCCTTGACCAACCGGGCGTAGCGACCGACGTTCGCGTCATCCAGCGGCGCGTCCACTTCGTCGAGCATGCAGAACGGCGCCGGATTCAGCTGGAAAATCGCGAACACCAGGGCCAGGGCCGTCAGCGCCTTCTCTCCGCCGGAGAGCAGGTGGATGGTGCTGTTCTTCTTGCCAGGCGGCCGCGCCATGATCGCTACCCCGGTATCGAGTAAATCTTCCCCGGTAAGTTCCAGATAGGCCGTGCCACCACCGAACACCTTGGGGAATAGCGCCTGCAGGCCGGCGTTGATCTGCTCGAAGGTTTCCTTGAAGCGATTGCGCGTCTCGCGGTCGATCTTGCGGATGACGTTTTCCAGCGTCTCCAGCGCCTCGACCAGGTCGTCGTTCTGCGCGTCCAGGTAGCGCTTGCGCTCGGACTGCTGCTGATATTCGTCGATCGCCGCCAGGTTGATCGGCCCGAGGCGCTGAATGCGCTGCGCCAGTTGTTCCAGCCCCGCCTCCCATTGCGCCTCCCCCGCATCGGCGGGCAACGTGGCGAGTACCCCATGCAGGTCGTAGCCATCCTCGTGCAGCTGATCCTGCAAGGCCTTGCGGCGAACGGTGAGGGCCTGCCACTCCAGCCGCTGCTGTTCCAGCTGACCACGCAACAGCTGCGCCTGCTGTTCGGCCTGAGTCCGGCGCTTTTCGGCATCACGCAGTTCACGATCCGCGTCTTCGAGGGCAAGCCGCGCCAGCTTCAGCTCGTCCTCGACGGCCATACGCCGCTCGAGCAGCTCTTCGAGCTTCATGCGTAGCTCTTCGAGCGGAGCCTCGCCCTCCTCCAGGTTGAGGTTCAGCTGTTCGCGTCGCTCGATCGCCCGCTCGAATTGCAGCTCCAGCCGCTCCAGCGCCTGGCGGGTCGAATCGTGCTGGGCGCGCAGCGAGCCCACCCGCACGGCGAGCTGGTGCGCATGATCCTTGTGCTGGCGAGCATCCTGGCGCACCCGGTCGAGGCGCTCGCGGATGTCGTCACGGCTGGCCAGCAGCTCTTCCCGACGCTCGCTATCGCTGGCCATGGCATCGAGCGCGTCCTGCAGCAGCAGACGCGCCTCGCCGAGCTGCTCGGTCTCGATTGCGCGTTGCTCTGCCAGCTCGGCAAGCTCCGCCTCGAGGCGCTGACGGCGCTCCAGCAGTTGCTCTGCGCGCGCCTGGCGAGCGGATCGCTGCGCCTTCAGTTCGCCTTGCTGGCGCGCCTCGTCCTGCAGCAAGCGGCGCTGCCGCTCGCGCGCCGCTTCACGCTCGGACAGCTCGTGGCGCCCTTGGGCCAGGCGTCGCTCGATATCGTCCAGCGCGCGCAGTCGCTCCTCGCGTTCATCGACGAGCGCGGCCAACTCCTGACCGCGCGCGAGGATGCCGCCAGAGGCATCTTCGGCGCGGCGAACCCGCAGGAAGTGGCGCCCGACCCAGTAGCCATCACGACTAACCAGACTTTCACCTTCGGCAAGCGAGGCACGCCCGGCCAGCGCCTGCTCGAGCGTTTCGACCGGGCGGACAGCACCCAGCCAGGGCGAGAGATCGATACCCGCCTCGACCTTGTCGAGCAGGCTGCCCCGCTGCTTCGCGGCCGGAGCGCCCGTTGCGATGCGCAGCTCGCCTTCGGCGAACGTGGCGAAATCGAGCGCGCCCAGATCATTCAGCACCACGGCCTGCAGATCCGCGCCGAGCACCGTCTCGACGGCGACCTCCCAACCGGCCTCGACACGTAGCTGCTCGGCCAACCGGCTGGAGTCGAACAATTGCTGATTGCGCAACCACTCGGCGACGCCCTTGCCCGGCTCCAGCGCCGCCTGCTGCAGCGCCTCGAGCGACGCGATGCGGCCTTCCAGGCGCTGCAGCTCACCCGTGGCTCGCTGCTGGGTGTTGCCGAGTTCGTCGAGTTCGCCGCGCAGGGTCTCGAGCTGCTCGTCGAGCACCTGCTCGGCAGCCGCCAGCTCTTCAAGGCGCAGCTCGCCGAGCGCCAGCTGTTCGTCCAGCTCCAGGATTGCCGCATCTTCCGGATCAGCCGCCAGCTGAACACGCTCCTCGTCGAGCCGACGCTGCCGCTCGCTGAGGCGCTCGAGGCTCTGCTCCTGCTGCTGGATACGCGCCTGCTGCACCTCGGCTACCCGACGCGGCTCGGCGCTCTGCTGGTTGAAGCGATCCCACTGTTCCTGCCAGCTCTGCATCGCTGCTTCGGCCTGCTCGAGCTGTGCAGCGCCCTCCTCCGCACTCGCAGCGGCCAGCTCTTGCTCGGGCTCGAGCATGGCAAGCTCTTCGCCAAGCGTCGCCAGCAAGGTGCGGTCATGCCCCAGGTGCGATTCGGTTTCCAGCCGGGCCCGCTCCGCCTCGCGCAAATCATCCTGCAGCTGGCGCAAACGCTGCTGGCCATGCTGAATGCTCTGCTCGACGCGGGCGATGTCGCCCCCCACCGAATAGAAGCGCCCCTGCACCTGGTTGAAGCGCTCGGAGAGTTCGTGATGACCGTCGCGCAACCGCTCGATACTGGCATCGGCACTGCGCTGCTCGGCTACCAGCGCTTCGAAGGCAACCTCCTGATTGCCGATGACCTGCTCACGCCCGCCGACCTGCTCGTTCAATGCCTGCCAGCGCAATGCGGCCAGCTGGGCCTTGAGCTGGCGCTCCTCGGCTTTGTACTCCTGATATTTCTCCGCCGATTGCGCCTGCCGATGCAGCCGTTCGAGCTGCCGTTCGAGTTCTTCACGCAAGTCGGTCAGGCGTGCCAGGTTCTCCTGGGTGCGGCGAATGCGATTCTCGGTCTCGCGGCGACGCTCCTTGTATTTGGAGATGCCCGCCGCTTCCTCGATGAAATGCCGCAGATCTTCGGGCTTGGCCTCGATCAGCCGGGAAATCATGCCCTGCTCGATGATCGAATAGCTGCGTGGGCCAAGGCCGGTGCCGAGGAAGATGTCGGTGATATCACGGCGACGGCACTTGGTGCCGTTGAGGAAATAGGTGTTCTGCCCGTCGCGGGTCACCCGGCGGCGGATGGAAATCTCGGCAAACGCCGCGTATTCGCCAGTCAGGCTGCCGTCGGCATTGTCGAAGATCAGCTCGATGCTGGCCTGCGTCACCGGCTTGCGGGTGTTGGAGCCGTTGAAGATGACGTCGGTCATCGACTCGCCGCGCAAGTTCTTCGCCGAGCTCTCACCCATTACCCAGCGCACCGCGTCGATGATGTTGGACTTGCCGCAGCCGTTGGGCCCGACCACCGCCGCCATGTTGCTCGGGAAGCTCACGGTGGTGGGATCGACAAAGGACTTGAAGCCTGCGAGCTTGATGCTTTTCAGACGCATGAAAGCCTTCCGTGGCAGCGGCCGGCGCCTGGCCGGGCAAGCAGTGGTCGCCGTGACGTCATGGGTGTTTCGGGCATCCTGGTGGGCGTTGGCGATAGGCGCGCGAGTCTAGCACGCCACCTCGTTCGCCAGGCAGGCACCGACGCACGCTGCAGGGCCACCACGCGCGCAAAGGCGAACGAAGCGGACCTGGCGCATGGATAGGGCCGGAACCGTTGGGGACGGATCGGGGGTTTCGCCAGCGGCCCGTCAGCCGCCGGTCATGCTCATGAAGCGCACCACCTGCACCTGCTCGTCGGTACGGAAGTGGTGACGTTCCGGCTTGAGCTGCAGCGCCTCGACCAGCGCGTTGCGCAGCCGCTCGGCGTCGCCAGGATGGCTGCGCATCAGCTGCTTGAGGTCCAGCGCCCCTTCATGACCGAGGCACAGCACCAGCTTGCCTTCGGCTGTGACCCGTACGCGATTGCAGCTGCCGCAGAAATTGTGGCTGTGCGGCGAGATGAAGCCGACCTGCGTCTGCGTACCCGCCACCTGCCAGTAGCGCGACGGCCCACCGGTGACATGGCTGCTGCGCACCAGCGTATGCCGTTGCTCGATGCGCTCGCGCACCTCATCGCTGGAACAGAAAGTGATCCGGCGCTCGTGGCTGGCCACGTTGCCCAGCGGCATCTCTTCGATGAAGCTGATATCGAGTCCTCGCGCCACGGCGAAATCGACCAGATCAAGCACCTCGTCGTCATTGCGGCCTTTCTGGATCACGCTGTTGAGCTTGATGCGCTCGAAGCCAGCGGCCTTCGCCGCATCGATGCCTTCAAGCACGCGTTCGAGGCGGTCACGCCGAGTCAGCTCGGCGAAGCGTTGCGGATTCAGCGAATCGAGGCTGACGTTCAGACGGCGCACGCCTGCGCGGCGCAAGGCGGGCGCCAGCTTGTAAAGCTGCGAACCGTTGGTGGTGATGGCCAGGTCTTCCAGTTCGCTGCGTGCGCCAAGGCGTTCGAGCAGCTCGGTCAAACCCTTGCGGACCAGCGGCTCGCCACCGGTGATGCGGATGCGCTTGACGCCCAGGCCGATGAAGGCATCGGCAACGGCGTAGAGCTCTTCAAGCGAAAGGATGTGCGAGCGCGGCGCGAAGATCATGTCCTCGCTCATGCAGTAGGTGCAGCGAAAGTCGCAACGGTCGGTAACCGAAAGCCGCAGGTATGTGATGCGCCGACCGAACGGGTCGACCAGCTTCGAATCGGACATCTCTCTCTCCCACTGCACGCATGAACCAAGACTATGACGGAAGACGGCAATAGGCAAAGAACGTTCGCTCGGGCAAGCGCGGCCACGCTGTGTACACTGCGGCGCAGAGCGAACCCGCTGGCCACGCGGGTCAACCTGCCCTGGAGGAACGAGCCGGATGGATAACGATGCGCTGCGCGAGATGAACTGGCGCGAACGCCTGTACACCATCATTTTCTTCACCAATACCGACGCCGGCCGGCGATTCGACACCTGGCTGCTGGTGGTGATCTTCGCCAGCCTGGTGGTGGTGATGTTCGACAGCGTCGCCAGCATCAACCAGCGTCACGGCATGCTGCTGGCCGGCATCGAATGGGTCTTCACAGCGCTGTTCGCCCTCGAATACATCACCCGGGTGTGCGTGCACCCCGCTCCGCGCAAGTACATCTTCAGCTTCTACGGGGCCATCGACCTCCTGTCGGTAGTGCCTGCGTTCATCGCCTTGCTGTTCCCCGATGCCCAGTATCTGCTGATCGTCCGGGTGATTCGCATGCTGCGGGTCTTCCGCGTACTGAAGCTCACCCATTACCTCAGCCAGGCCAACTTCCTTCTGGTGGCGCTGCGCGGCAGCCGGCAGAAGATCGTCGTATTCCTGCTGAGCGTGAGCACGCTGGTGGTGGTGTACGGCACGCTGATGTACGTGATCGAGGGGCCCAGCAACGGCTTCACCAGCATCCCGATGAGCGTGTACTGGGCGGTGGTGACGCTGACCACCGTGGGGTTCGGCGACATCGTTCCACACACTGCCCTGGGCAAGGCCCTGGCGACGCTGGTGATGATCACCGGCTATTCGATCATTGCCGTGCCAACGGGCATCTTCACCGCCGAACTGGCCAATGCCATGCGCGACGACAGCGTGCTGCATTACAACTGCCCGAGCTGCGCCAAGGGCGTGCACGACGCCAACGCCGCGTTCTGCAGCCGTTGCGGCAGTCGCCTGTTCGAACGCCTCGAGGAAGCGCCAAGGCACCCCGAGCGTGACGAGTCGCCGCCACCGGCAGACTGAGCGCCCCGACCGCGCACTGAGCCCGAGCAGCCGAACGGCTCGCAGGCAAGGCTGTCACAAGTCAGACTTGCCGCCACCGGACGAACTCGGGCATGCCCCTTCTCAAGCTGCTGCATTTCGCCGCGCTGATCTGCTGGTGCGGCACGCTGCTCTACCTGCCGGCGCTGGTTGCTGCCGGCACACGCAGCCGCGACAAGCTCTTCTACCGCGACCACGCGCATCTGACGCGCCTGGTCTTCACCCTCGTCGGTACGCCCGCCGCGCTGCTGGCCATCGGCTCGGGTACGGCGCTGTTCCTGCGCGACGGCACCCTCGCCGGCTGGCTGATCATCAAGCTGACGGCCGTAACCGGCATGGCGCTCTGTCATGCGCTGTGCGGGGTTCTCGTGTTGCGCGTCGAGCGTCGGCCGGACCGCCGCGTCACCTACCAGTGCCTGACGCTGGGCGTGCTCATCCCCCTGCTGATCAGCCTGACGCTCTGGCTGGTGCTGGCCAAACCCTTCTGACCCGGACGGACTCGACGCATGACGCCTTACGCCCGCGCCCGCCGCACGCTCCCGCTAGCTGTCCAGATCGACGCCGACGGCATGTTCATACACCAGGCGCCCACCAAGGAACGCCGCCAGGGAGATCAGCAGCGCCGTGATCACGGACAGGTACAGCCCCCACAGGGCCCCCTCGTCAGCGCCGAGGCCCTGATAGCGCAGAAGCCAGTTGAGCGAGGCCAGCGAGAGCATCATCACCGCCAGGATGGCGTGGCACCAGGCTGTCACCTTGCGCCGAATATCCCGCACGCTGAGCAGATCGATCAGCCCGGCGATGCTCGCGACCCAGCCGCCGAACGCACCGACACCGGCCAGCCAGAGCCCGCCGCGCTGCCAGAACGGATCGAGCGTCCACAGGTAGGCCAGGTCGGCCGGAAGCAAACCGATCAGCGCCGCTACCGGAAAGTGGATCATCATCGGATGCAGCGGATGGCTGCCGATCGCCGCATTGCTGTGGATCGAATTTCGCTCTATCGCCATTGCGCCCTCCCAGGCCCACTTCACGGGTTGAACGCTGCCCCGGCCGGGCGCGACAGCGAACGTCAGCCGGTCGGCATGGCGTCGGTGAAGCAACAGACGCAGCCGCAGGCCCTGATGAAATGGACCACGCTGGCGCTGGCAGTTCCTTCTCTGACTGCCTGCGGCGGTGCGCAGTCGGCGCTGAACCCGGCCGGCCCGATGGCGCAGGACGTGGCTGACGTCTGGTGGTGGATGTTTGGCTTTGCCGTGCTCGTCTGGCTGGCGGTAGCCACGCTGTGGGTCTATGCCATGTTGCGTCGTTCGCAGCCGCACAGCGCCGAGCAGGCCAAGCGCATCAATCGCCGCTGGGTAATCGGTGGCGGCATCGTGCTGCCCAGCGTGAGCATCGCCGTGCTGCTCGCCTTTGGCCTGCCGACCGGCCGCAGCATGCTGCCGCTGCCCGTCGAGGGTGAACAACCGCTGCGGATCCGGATCGTCGGCCATCAGTGGTGGTGGGAAGTGCGTTATCCGGACCAGGAGGTGGTCACGGCCAACCAGCTGGTTCTACCAGTCGGTCGGCCGGCCGACATCGAGGTCACCAGTGCCGATGTCATCCATTCGTTCTGGGTACCGCGGCTGGGCGGCAAGATGGACATGATTCCCGGGCGAACCAACGTCATCCGCCTCGAGGCTGCCCATGCGGGCGTCTACCGCGGGCAATGCTCGGAATTCTGCGGAACCCAGCATGCCTTCATGGCGCTGCATGTGGAGGCGCTGGAGGCCGATGATTTCTCGGCCTGGCTGGAACGTCGCCAACAGCGCGCGGCAATCCGGCCGGCCCCGGGCGAGGCCGGCGCGGTATTCGCGTCGCGCTGCGGGCAATGTCACCGCGTCGCCGGCGTGAGCGACGGCAACCGTGCACCCGACCTGACCGACCTGGCCACCCGCCCGACCCTCGGCGCCGGCGTCATCCGCAATGACCACGACGGTCTGCGCCGCTGGCTGCGCGAGCACCAGACGCTCAAGCACGGCAATGCCATGCCACGCCACGACGAGGTACCCGACGCCACCCTCGAACAAATCGCCCAATGGCTGGAGACGCTCTCCCCATGAGCAATGCAACCCCCCGCACCGCCCCAGGTACCGACATCGATCAACTGCATGACCAGTTCGACGAGGTCTGGGGCAACCCGCGCGGCTGGCGTGCGCTGACCATCGTCAACCACACCACCATCGGCCTGCGCTTTCTCGTCACCGGTGGCGTGTTCTTCCTGATCGGCGGGTTGCTGGCGATGCTCATCCGCACCCAGCTCGCCCTGCCCGGTTACGAGCTGATGGAGCCGGACGTCTACAATCAGGTCTTCACCATGCACGGCACGGTGATGATGTTTCTGTTCGCCGTGCCGATGATGGAAGGGCTGGCCGTCTACCTGATCCCAAAGATGATCGGCGCGCGCGACCTGGTGTTCCCACGGCTGTCGGCGCTCGGCTATTTCTGCTACCTGTTCGGCGGCATCATCCTGCTGTCGAGCATCTTTCTGGACGTCGCGCCGAAGGCTGGCTGGTTCATGTACACGCCGCTGTCGAGCCAGGCGCACACCCCGGGCGTCAACTCGGACTTCTGGCTGCTGGGTATCACCTTCGTCGAGATCTCCGCGGTGTCGGCCGGGGTCGAGCTGGTGGTATCGATCCTGCGTACCCGCACCAGCGGCATGGCGCTGCACAAGATGCCGCTCTACGCCTGGTACATCCTGGTGATGGCGATGATGATCGTGGTCGGCTTCCCGCCGCTGATCCTTGGCAGCATCCTGCTGGAACTCGAGCGCGCCGCCGGATTCCCTTTCTTCGACCCGGCCGGCGGTGGCGACCCCGTGCTCTGGCAGCACCTGTTCTGGCTGTTCGGCCATCCGGAGGTGTACATCATCTTCCTTCCGGGGGCGGGCATCGTCACCACGCTGATCCCGGTGTTCTGCCAGCGCCCGCTGGTAGGTTATCGCTGGGTGGTGCTCGGCGTCGTCACCACCGGCTTCATCAGCTTCGGGCTGTGGGTCCACCACATGTTCACCGTCGGCATACCACAGCTGGCGCAGGCGTTCTTCTCGGCGGCGAGCATGCTGGTGGCGGTGCCGACCGGCGTGCAGATCTTCGCCTGGCTGGCGACGCTCTGGCTCGGCCGGCCGGTTTACAAGGTGCCGATGCTCTGGCTGGTGGGTTTTCTGCTGGTGTTCGTGGCCGGCGGCCTGACCGGCGTCATGCTCGCCCTGGTGCCGTTCGACTGGCAGGTCCATGACACCCACTTCGTCGTCGCGCACATGCACTACGTGCTGGTCGGCGGCATGTTCTTTCCGCTGATGGCCGGGCTCTACTACTGGCTGCCGCACTTCTCCGGGCGCATGCCCTCGGAGAAGCTGGGCCGCTGGGGCTTCTGGCTGGTGTTCATCGGCTTCAACATGACCTTCCTGATCATGCACTGGACCGGCCTGATCGGCATGCCGCGGCGCGTATACACCTACGAAAGCGGCCTGGGCTGGGACATTCCCAACCTCATCTCGTCGGTCGGCAGCTTTGTCATGGCCATCGGCGTGGCGACCATCCTGCTCGACATCGTGCTGCACTTTCGCTTTGGTCTGCCGGCGCCGAAGAACCCCTGGAACGCCGATACCCTGGAGTGGGCGACCAGCCTGCCGCCTTCGGCCTACAACTTCGTCAGTTTGCCGGACGTCACCGACCGTCACCCGCTATGGAAGGAGCCGGATCTGGGCGACAGCATTGCTCGCGGCGAGCATGCGCTGACGGTGATCGATCACGGTCGCCGCGAGACCTGGGGCAGCGACCCGCTGAGCGGCAAGGTGCGCGAAATCATCCACCTGCCCGGCAACAGCTGGCTGCCGTTCATCGCTGCCGTACTGCTGGCGGTGCTCTGCCTGAGCCTGCTGAACAAGTTCTACTGGTTGGTGCTCGGCGCCACCGTGGCCACGCTCGTCGTGCTGCTGCGCTGGTCATGGGAGAACGGTGCGCACCCGGCTGCCGCCCCGGACGCACGCACCGAGCCGGACGAGCCTCCCCTGCATTCACGCACCTTCGATGGCCCCGGCCTGTGGGGCATGGGCGTCACCCTGCTGGCCAACGGGGCGCTCTATCTGTCGCTGGTGTTCGGCTGGTTCTATCTGTGGACGGTCGCACCGCAGTGGCAAGTACCCGAGCAGCGGCTCGACGGCTGGCCGATGCTGGTGAGTGGCGTGCTGCTCAGTGCGGGGGGCATCTGGCTGCACAGGCTGATCAAGCGGCTGCGCCAGGGATCGCTGAACACGCTGCTGGTCAACCTCGCCGGCCTTGCGTTACTCGCCTCGCTGCAGACCGCTCTGCTGGTCTGGCAACTGCTCGGAACACCGCTGGAGCCGACGCAGACTGCGCATGATGCGGTGATCTTCGTCGTACTGGCCTACAGCATCATCCACTGCGGGCTGGCCGCGGTGCTCACCGCACTGCAGGCCTGGCGCGTCGGCTATGGCTACGTCGGCGTGAAGGCGCCCTACGAGCCGATCGTCGTCGAGCAACTCTGGTACTACAACCTCGGTGTGCTGTGGATCAGCTATGCGGCAATCGTGCTGTTTCCCGGCACCTGGGGAGGTGTCTGATGAAATACGCACGCACCTCGGCCTATCACCCGGTGCAGATTCCGCTGGGTCTGGTGATCTGGAGCCTGTGGTTCATCGGCATGTATGGCGGCCAGGCGGTCGTCTGCACGCTGGCGCCGCCTGCGCCCGAGCAGGGCGTCTGGAACTGGTTGAACGCCGGGCTCGGCCTGCTCACGCTGCTGACGCTCGGTCTGCTGGTGTGGCTGGCCACGCACTTCTGGCGCTTGTCGAGACCGCCCCATCAACTCAACGAACGGCAGGTGTTCGTCACCAAGATCGCCGCCGGCATCCACATGATCGCGGCGATTGCCACGCTATTCGTCGGCATCCCGTTGCTGCAGATTCCGCCATGTCTGTAGCTCATCGCGCGGCCGCCACCCTGCTGCTCGGCCTGGCCTGGGCGGCCCCCGCGGCGGCGCACGGCCTGTTCGACGCGCACCTGGCCGAACGCACGCCACTGCTGATCACCGCCGCCCTCGTGGCAGCGGCCTGGCTGCTCTACCTACTGGGTGGGCGCCGCGTACCACCGCGCCCCCACGAAGCGCTGTGTTTTCACGCGGCGATGCTGCTGACCGTGCTGAGCGTGTTCGGCCCCCTCGACGAATGGGCCGAAACCAGCACCAGCTGGCACATGACGCAGCACATGCTGTTCATTCTGGTGATCGCGCCACTCTGGGCGCTGGCGCGCCCGCTGCCACAGTGGCGCGGCGTCACCGGCTGGTTCGGGCAGCGCGTGTGGACTCTGCTGCTGCGTGCCGGACGCTACCCCACGGCGCTGGCCCTGCTGCACGGCGCCATCATCTGGATCTGGCACACGCCGCGGCTGTACGTCCTGGCGCTCGACAATCTCTGGGTGCATGCCTTCGAGCACGCCTGTTTTCTTTTCACCGGCTGGCTGTTCTGGTGGTCGGTCCTGCGCGCCAACCGCAAGCAGGTGCCGCAGGCATTGATGGCGGTGCTGCTGACACTGATGCATACCGGCTTGCTGGGCGCACTGCTGACGTTCGGCTCGGTGTCGTTTTATGGCGCCGAGCGGGACGTGGCGGATCAACAACTGGCGGGGCTGATCATGTGGGTGCCCGGCGGCTTCGTCTACCTGGCTGCCGGCGGCTGGATCGCCTGGCGCTGGCTCGGCCGGCTGTGGCACAGCCAACCCCAGCCCGACGACGGCCTGTGAGCCGTCGGTCGACTCAGTCGAGCTTCTTGCGGATCCAGTACAGGTAGGTGCCGGCCTCTTCCTGGCGGTCGACCAGCTCGTGGCCGAGAAAGACGCAGAACTTGGGAATATCGCGTTGCGTGGACGGGTCGGTGGCGATCACCTTCAGCAACTCGCCACCGGCCAGGTCGCGCACCTTGTTGTGCAGCATCATCACCGGCTCGGGGCAGTTCAGGCCGGTGGCATCGAGCACCGCATCGACGGTCAGGTCAGTCTGGGTCATGTGAACTCCAAAAGATCAGGCGCGCATTGTCACGCAAGCCTTGGCCGAGGTCACCTGCCGCCTCACAACCGGCGCAGGTGACAGGTGACTTCTTCGCGGTCGTGATAGAGCTGCTTGCAACCGATGCTGGCGCGCACGCCACGTTCGGCAAGCCCGTCGCGGATGCGTTCCAGCAAGCGACGCACCTCGGCGTAGCGTTGCTTCATCGGCAGTTTCAGGTTGACCACCGCTTCGCGGCACAGGCCCTCGCCGATCCAGGTTTCCAGCAGCGCCGCATTGCGTGCCGGCTTCTCGACGATGTCGCAGACCATCCAGTCCACCGGCTTGCGCGGGCGAAAGGCGAAGCCGTCGGCGCGGAAATGATCGACCAGGCCGGAGTCCATCAGTTCGGCGTTCATCGGCCCGTTGTCCACCGCGCTGACGCGCATGTGGCGGTTGACCAGCTGCCAGGTCCAGCCGCCGGGCGCCGCGCCCAGATCGACTGCGGTCATTCCCGGCGCCAGGCGGGTGTCCCACTGGTCGCGCGGAATGAAATGGTGCCAGGCCTCCTCGAGCTTGAGCGTCGAGCGGCTGGGCGCCTGGCGCGGGAACTTCAGCCGCGGTATGCCCATCGGCCAGAACGCGCTGTTGCCAATCTCGGCCACGCCGGCAAACACCTCGCGCCCGCTCTTGAACGTCAGCAGCAGGCGCGGCCCGCCGCTCTTGTCCACCAGGCGACCAGCCTTGAGCAGCGCCTTGCGCAACGGCGCCTCGAACTTGCGGCAAAAGGTCGAGAGCTCCTTGCCGTCATTGGTATCGGTGACCTCCAGCCACAGGTCGCTGCACACCGGATAGCCGGCCAGTTGTTCGAGCAGGACCGAGATGCGATCGGTTTCCGGCAACTGCACAAAGGCGCCGCGCGCCCACTGACGGGGGAAGATCAACTCGCGAAAGCGAGTCCCGTGCATCAGGCGCTCGGCATCGGCTGCACCGTTGCAGACGAACTCGGCATAGGCGCTGTCCGGCTTGGCGCGGGCGTAGCCGGGCACATCGAGCCGGGTAGCCTGTTCGCTGAGCTCGGCACAGGCCTCGCCTTCGAAGCCCGGACGGCAGTGCAACAGCAGTGAATTCATGGGTCGATCCTGTTCGGGCAGCCGCTGGGGGCGGCCATGATAGCGGAACCGCCGGCGCCCCGGCCCTGTCCAGTGAGGTAGCGAAACACCCCGGCCAGAGCTAGGGTCAAACAGGTTCTGGCCTGTTCATTCTGTCAATGTCCCGCTAGGCGGGCCCACAAGGAGATGCGCGATGCCGTCCCTGGACAGCCTCAATTGCCGGCGAAGCCTCGAGGTAGCCGGCAAGACCTACCACTATTACAGCCTGCCCGATGCGGCGACTCACCTGGGCGACATCAGCCGCCTGCCCACCTCGCTCAAGGTGCTGTTGGAAAACCTGTTGCGCTGGGAAGACGGCGTGACAGTACGAGGCGAGGACTTCGACGCGCTGGCGCAATGGCTGCAGACGCGCAGCAGCGAGCGTGAAATCCAGTACCGCCCGGCCCGCGTGCTGATGCAGGACTTCACCGGCGTACCGGCGGTGGTCGACCTGGCCGCCATGCGCGATGCCGTGGCCCGCGCCGGGGGCGACCCGCAGAAGATCAACCCGCTGTCGCCGGTGGACCTGGTGATCGATCACTCGGTCATGGTCGATCGCTTCGGCAGCGACCAGGCGTTCCACGAGAACGTCGAGATCGAGATGCAGCGCAACGGCGAACGCTACGAGTTCCTGCGCTGGGGCCAGCAGGCCTTCGACAACTTCAGCGTGGTGCCGCCGGGCACCGGCATCTGCCATCAGGTCAACCTGGAATACCTCGGCCAGGTGGTCTGGACGCGCGAGGAAGATGGCGCCACCTTTGCCTACCCCGACACGCTGGTCGGCACCGACTCGCATACCACCATGATCAATGGCCTCGGCGTGCTCGGCTGGGGCGTTGGCGGTATCGAAGCCGAAGCGGCGATGCTCGGCCAGCCGGTTTCCATGCTCATTCCGGAAGTCGTCGGCTTTCGCCTGACCGGCAAGCTGCGCGAAGGCGTGACGGCCACCGACCTGGTGCTCACGGTCACGCAGATGCTGCGCAAGCACGGGGTGGTCGGCAAGTTCGTCGAGTTCTACGGGCCGGGCCTCGACCACCTGCCGTTGGCTGACCGCGCCACCATCGGCAACATGGCGCCGGAGTATGGCGCGACCTGTGGCTTCTTCCCGGTCGACCAGGTGACCATCGACTATCTGCGTCTGACCGGGCGCAACGACGACCGCATCGCCCTGGTCGAAGCCTACTGCAAGGCGCAAGGAATCTGGCGCGACAGCCAGACGCCGGATCCAATCTTCACCGCCTCGCTCGAACTCGACCTCGACCAGGTCCAGCCATCGCTCGCCGGCCCCAAGCGTCCGCAGGACCGGGTCGACCTCAAGGAGATCGGCGCCGCCTTCGATCTGCTGCTGGAAACCGGCGGCAAGAAGCAGCAGGCCGACACTCCGGCGCCCGTTGCCGGCGAGGATTTTTCGCTGAAGCACGGCGCGGTGGTGATTGCGGCGATCACCTCCTGTACCAACACCTCCAACCCCAACGTGCTGATGGCCGCCGGGCTGCTGGCGAAAAAAGCGGTCGAGCGCGGCCTCAAGCGCCAGCCGTGGGTCAAGTCCTCACTGGCGCCGGGCTCGAAGGTCGTAACCGACTACCTCGAGCGTGCCGGCCTGACGCGCTACCTCGACCAACTCGGCTTCAACCTGGTCGGCTATGGCTGTACGACCTGCATCGGCAACTCGGGGCCCCTTCCAGATGCGATCGGCCAGGCGATCACCGACAACGACCTGATCGTTTCCTCGGTGCTGTCGGGCAACCGCAACTTCGAGGGGCGCGTGCATCCGTTGGTCAAGGCCAACTGGCTGGCTTCACCGCCGCTGGTCGTGGCTTTTGCGCTGGCCGGCACCACCCGCATCAACATGGATACCGACCCGCTGGGCTACGACGCGAGCAACCAGCCGGTGTACCTGCGCGACATCTGGCCGAGCAGCGCCGAGGTGAGCCAGGCGGTCGGCATGATCGACGGCGAGATGTTCCGCAGCCGTTACGCTGATGTGTTCACCGGTGACGAGCACTGGCAACGCATCGCCGTCAGTGCCGGCGACACCTACCAGTGGAACGCCTCGTCCACCTACGTGCAGAACCCGCCCTTCTTCGAAGGAATTGGCGAGCCGCCGGCGCCGCCACGGGATATCGACAATGCGCGAATCCTGGCGCTGTTCGGTGACTCGATCACTACCGACCATATTTCGCCGGCCGGCAACATCAAGGCCAGTTCGCCGGCGGGGCTGTACCTGCAGCAGCTGGGCGTCAAGCCGGAGGACTTCAACTCCTATGGCTCACGGCGCGGCAATCACGAAGTGATGATGCGCGGCACCTTCGCCAACATCCGCATCAAGAACGAGGTGCTCGGCGGCGAGGAAGGCGGCGAGACCCTGCACCAGCCGAGCGGCGAGCGGATGTCGATCTACGATGCGGCGATGCGCTATCAGCAGGAAAACGTGCCGCTGGTAGTCATTGCCGGCAAGGAATACGGCACCGGCTCCAGTCGCGACTGGGCCGCCAAGGGCACCAACCTGCTCGGCGTCAAGGCGGTGATCGCCGAGAGCTTCGAGCGCATCCACCGCTCGAACCTGATTGGCATGGGGGTACTCGCACTGCAGTTCGTCGGCGAGCAAAGCCGCAAGACGCTTGGCCTGAACGGGCGCGAAACCTTGTCCATTCGCGGCCTTGGCGGTGAAATCAAGCCGCGCCAGTTGCTGACCGTGGACGTCGAGCGCGAGGACGGCTCGCGCAGCAGCTTCCAGGTGTTGTGCCGCATCGACACCCAGAACGAAGTCGAGTACTTCAAGGCCGGCGGCATCCTGCATTACGTCCTGCGCCAGCTGATCGGCAGCTGAGTTCGTCCAGCGCAAATAGAAACGCCGGAGCAATCCATGCTCCGGCGTTTTTGCGTCCCTTCTCGATGCATCTCCCCCGGCACTCCGGCCACGGCCACCCTGCGGCGTCGATCAGTTCCCTTGAAACCTTCGGCGAATGGTTTTCTGCCGACTCGAGAGAGACCATAGGCCTTAAAAATGACAGGGATATTAAGCCCTTGCCTCCGCTGGTCGCCTATTCCGAAGCGAACTGATCTGATGGTCAGCTTCCGTTCAAGAAGGCGCTAACCGAGCCGACTAAACAACCGGACCTGCAAAAAGAACAAATAGGTAGCAGGTCGCACCACTTTCTTACCTGCCGGACGTGCCTCCTCGATGCGTAACAATCAGCCCGTAACCCAGCGCGAATACGCCTTCCCCGACCAGCAGCGCCTGATCTCCACGACCAACCTCAAAGGCCAGATCACTTACTGCAATGACATCTTCGCCGAGGTCAGCGGCTTCGATCGCGCGGAGCTGATCAACGCACCGCATAACATCATCCGCCATCCCGATGTCCCGCCAGCGGTGTTTGCGCACATGTGGGCAACGCTCAAGGACGGCCGACCCTGGATGGGCATCGTCAAGAACCGTCGCAAGAACGGCGACCATTACTGGGTCAATGCCTACGTCACGCCGGTTCTCGACGCGGCACGCAACGTTACCGGCTACGAGTCGGTGCGCACCCAGCCAACGCGCGAGCAGGTTGGCCGCGCCGAAGCTCTCTATGCCCGGCTCAACGCAGGCAAGCGCGGCATTCCGTTGATCGACCGCTGGGTGCCGCTGCTTCTCAACTGGCTGCCCTTCATACTGATCAGCCAGGTTGGCTTCGCCATCGGTGTCTGGCTCAACCACGGCCCGGGTTTCGCCGTCGCGGCGTTGCTATCGATTCCCCTGGGCCTGGCGGGCCTGCACTGGCAGCAGCGCGGGATGAAGCGCCTGCTCGGGCTGGCCCGGCAGACCACCAGCGATCCGCTGATCGCGCGCATGTACACCGACAGCAAGGGCGTCGAAGCCCAGCTGGAAATGGCCATGCTGAGCCAGCAGGCCCACCTCAAGACCTGCCTGACGCGCCTGCAGGACAGTGCCGTACAACTGCAGGGCCAGGCAGGACGCACCGACACGCTGGCCCAGAGCTGCTCCGATGGCCTGGCGCATCAACATCAGGAAACCGAGCAGGTCGCGACGGCGGTCAACCAGATGGCGGCCACCACCCAGGAGGTCGCCGGTAACGTGGCGCTGGCCGCCGAAGCCACCCAGCAGGCCACCGACCTGACGGTGCGCGGGCGCGACGTGACCGGCGAGACGCGCAAGGCGATCGAGCGGCTCTCTGCGGCGGTGGCGCGGACCGGCGAGGTAGTCAATCGACTCGCCCGTGACAGCGACGAGATCGGCAGCGTGGTCGATGTGATCAAGAGCATTGCCGACCAGACCAACCTG
>Ga0163200_1000196_pt1 | contig 28217 bp, 37 predicted proteins | sample PL_2010_200m_FD_113535 | JGI IMG/M metagenome (GOLD analysis project Ga0163200, IMG submission 113535) | Freshwater microbial communities from Powell Lake, British Columbia, Canada to study Microbial Dark Matter (Phase II) - PL_2010_200m | ecosystem: Environmental > Aquatic > Freshwater > Lake ... | reverse complement strand
GGACACGGTCAGGATTGTGTGTCTGTCCTGTTGTGCCATGGCATTGTTCACCCTGCAGACCAACGCGCCGGCAGGTGGTCGGGGACATCGGACATCTTTACGGGGTGGCGGGCCCCTGACCACGCTTGTTATGGGAAGGACACTCTGGGAGACAACTTGGCTTAATGTAATCACCCGGGATACATTCAGTCATTTCGGGAATGCAAAAAAAACTGGCGATGCGGATATGTTTCCCTGGTTGGGACACACCCGCACGAGCGCGAAAAATAAAATCACGACATCTCGGCAGGTACATCCCATTCAGATGTTCTGGGGAATGCCAAGGAGAATACGGCTCATATTCAAAGCACACACCGATGCAATCCAATGTGATCTCTGCGGCTGCTTAGTACAAAATTATACATCCGGGTATTTTGACAAAAGTTATGGTATTAATTACAAAAATGGCTGGCACCATATTCTTTCACCCTATTCCACCGATCTCAAAACCGGTAAATCCATTCCCATTCTCGGCCATCGCGGCGTTATTTCATACCGGAGCTGGCTGGGTCTTATAGAGAACAGTCCGGAAAAAAATTTTAAACGCGAACCAGCGGTTGTTGTGCAGTTATTCAGAGAGGAACGTGAATCTGATCTATTGGAGATATCGGTTTTTCCTTTTCGGCTCTGGGTATTTGGCTATGATATGAATAACATGAAGGCACGAAGCTGGTATGAGGGGACGATGCCTCTGATTCATATTGACAAAGAGATTCGTTCCGAGTATGAAACCGGGGTGAGCCAGATGATAAAAACCGCGAACATGATCATGTTTAATATTCGTTCGTCAATTAAAAAGGCGCTTTTTGCGCCGGGAGCAGAAATATCCGGCGATCTTTCTATTATTGACTCAGAATTCTGGCAGAATACCGAACCGGATTTTTACCGGTTAATAGATGAATTACGTACAAATCTGGAAAACCAGCAGTCCCTCAACAATCTGAAATTACGCTGGCTCTCTATTCTGTCACGTGAGGGCGAGATGCTTTTTGACCGGTACTCGCAATCTAACCTGATCTCCGTTGCCAATCCAAAACGAATTGCTCTTGCACGAAGGGATCTTAAAAAATTCTCTTCACCCTATAACAAAAAAATCATCGAACTGCTTGATCTGCAAAAGCCGGAAAAATCTGCAAAGATCAGTGACAAAGAACGCAAACTTTCGAAGCGTGTAGTACCGTGAGGTAACGAAACATGGAACAAAAAAACTATCCGACATTTTCCCAGCCGGGAGCAAGGGAGGCACTTCTTTTATGGTGGAATGAACTTGACAATGCGAGGGGTGACCGGGCAGCACTCAGGCAATGCCACAACCCGCTTGAAGTTGCATTCACACCGGCGTTTCACCGATTAAAAATGAAGCTTGAACCGTTTGGCTCAATAAGTCCGGACCAGATGGACAGGCTTGCCATCGTGGCCGGTGTGCTTTCGCATGTTACACCGGATGGTCATGAGAAAAATCTCCAACGATCATTTGCAGTCCAGATGGCACGTCCCCCCTCGAAAGGAGGCACGATAAAAAAGAGTTGCGTGAGCGACATTAGATTCCGGCAGCTGTTGAAGATCGAAGATCCAGACAAATTATACACAACGATGATCCGTCTTGTCCGGCTTGTCGGAGGTTCTGTTGACATTGTAAGTCTCGCGAACGGGATCTACTGGTGGAATGAACAGACGAAAAAAGAATGGGCGTATGCCTATTATGAAAATGCATTGGGTGAAGAAAAACAAGGAGTCTCTTGAACATGGCTGAATTTATCCAACTACACATGCTTGTATCGTATCCCCCGTCGAACCTGAACCGTGACGATCTCGGCAAGCCGAAAACGGCTGTAATGGGCGGAACCCAGCGCCTCCGCATTTCATCACAGAGCCTGAAGAGAGCGTGGCGGACATCCGATATATTCACCGAACATCTCAAGAATAACATGGGCACACGCACCAGGGAAATGGGCGTGAAGGTGAAAGATGCACTCACCGACGGTTTGTCACTCAAAGAACTGCTTGATGGTAAAACAACCGATGATCCAAAGTATGTTACCGGTATTCCTGAAGAGAAAGCAAAGTTGTGGGCATGGAAGATAGCATCGGTATTTGTCGATAAACCTCTGAAAGAAACCAGTACAAAAACCAAAAAGGACATAATGGAAGAGCCGGATGATGAGACCAATGATACAAAAAAGAAAAAATCAAACGTCGACAAAGAATTCTTAAAAGGCGAACAACTGGTGTTTTATTCGAATGATGAAATTGCTGGTATTCAGACATTGATCACGACACTTATAAAAGAAAAACGTGAGCCAGAGGCAGATGAACTCTCCGGTCTTTTAAAAGAAGATCTCTCGTCCGTTGATGTGGCAATGTTCGGGCGTATGCTTGCAAATGCACCCCGGTATAATGTTGAAGCCGCAGTCCAGGTTGCCCATGCCGTGACCGTACATGAAGTCGCGGTCGAAGACGATTTTTTTACGGCAGTTGACGATCTCAACAAAGGCGAGGACGATGCCGGTGCCGGACACCTTGGGGAGATGGAATTTGCATCCGGATTGTTCTATGAGTATGTCTGTATCAACAAAACGCTTCTTGAAGAGAACCTTGGCGGCGACAAAAAAAGTGACAGTAAAAAACTTGCAGCGGCAGCGATACAGGCACTCGTGGAATCGGCAGCAAAGATTGCACCATCAGGCAAACAAAACTCATTTGCCTCGCGTGCATACGCATCGTACCTGCTCGTGGAAAAGGGTTCCCAGCAGCCGCGATCGTTATCAGTTGCATTTCTTGAAGCACTCAAAGAGAAGAATTTGCTCAATGCTGCAATAACCGCTCTGAATGATACGCAAAAAAAGATGGATGATGTGTACGGAAAATGCTGGAAGGACAAGTACGAGATGAATGCATGTGCCGGCACGGGAAAACTTTCCGAACTCCTTATGTTTGTTGCTGGTTAATATGCGAGAATTCCTGATCTTTCGCCTTTATGGTACAATGGCTTCATGGGGTGATATTGCAGTGGGGGAGTTCCGCCCGACTTTTGATCATCCGTCAAAATCGGCAGTTCTAGGTCTCATCGCAGCAGCCATGGGAATACGGCGTTGTGAGGAAGAGCGGCAGCGGGAACTTGCTCGCGGGTATCTTATGGCAATCAGAATTGATAGCCCGGGAATCATGCTGAGGGATTATCACACTATACAGGTTCCACCGACAAGTAAAGGGGAAAAGAAATATCTTTTTACCACGAGAAAAGATGAACTCGCGGTACCAAAGGATGAACTCAATACCATCCTCTCATCACGGGATTACCGGTGCGATACGGTTTACACGGTCTGTCTGTGGGGCCGTACTGCATTCCTTCCTTTTTCAATTGAAACGATAAAAACACATCTTGATAACCCCGCGTTTGTTCTCTATCTCGGGCGGAAATCATGTCCGCTCTCTCTTCCGGTTCACGCACAGATCGTGAATGCCGAGAATCTGGCGGAAGCGCTGAGGGCCGTTCGTTTTCCGGACTATCAGTTTATTTCACCACTGCTCTGCCAGAATGATATCCGTATTTTCTGGGAAGGCGATGAAAAAACCGGATTTGAACGGGAACACACCGTGATACGCCGCGATAACCCTTCCAGCCGGAAACGCTGGCAGTTCGGCAACCGTGAAGAACATTATGCAATGATCAAGATACCACGTGGAGGCTAAACGATGCTGATCAGCAGGGTACGGCTGCGGCAGGATGCAGCAGAAAAAAAAGAATTCTGGGAGTCCGTTGACAGCGCCTATCACATACATTCTCTGGTCTGGGACCTGTTTGCCGATGCACCGGACCGGAAACGGGATTTTATTTATCGGCAGGATGTGGTGCATGGACTTCCCGCATTCTTCTGCGTATCGGAACGGGCACCAAATGATCGGAAGGGGATCTGGCTTGTGGAGTCAAAACCGTATACTCCCGTTGTGAAAAAGGATCAGGTGTTTTCGTTTGTCCTGCGGGCAAATCCTATCCGGACAAAACGTGATGGTGAACACAAACAACACCGTCACGATGTTGTAATGGAGGCAAAGACCCGTCTCAAGGAAAACCCGGGAGTGCTACCCCGAGAATCAGATATCGTGCAGCAGGCAGGTTTTGTGTGGCTGGTGCAAAAAGGCAAAGCAAACGGCTTTTCCATCCGTGCCGAAGATATCCGGACAGACGGGTATCTCCAGCACCGGTTCAAAAAAACCCAGGAAAATCATGAGATTAGGATTAGCACCCTCGATTTTATCGGACTTCTCACGGTTACCGAACCTGATCAGCTTGTCCGGGCGCTCTTTACCGGTATCGGACCTGCGAAGGGATTTGGATGCGGGATGCTGATGATCAAAAGGGCATAAATAGTTCCTCCTATGTGTGGGGGGGTACCGAAAAAAGCAATAGAACGCAGAGACTATCATCTGAGTAATCCACTCCATGGGGATTAACCGATGATCGCCAAAGTCCTCGAACTTAGTATATCGAGTTCCCCACTTCCGTGGGGATGAACCGAGAGAGGTATAAAGGGGATAAGGTAAGAGGGTTAAGTTCCCCACTTCCGTGGGGATGAATCGTATATGAATCAGATCGCCGGGCTGCGAGTAAAAGAGTTTTAGGTGCTGTTGAGTTTACGGTTGGTGACCACCATTTCACCTTGTTAAAATTCTCTCGTCAACCGCCAATGCAAAAGCACCCTTTTTATACACAGCGCATACAAAAATAGAGAATTTAAGTATAATGAATATCAACTCGTAACACTTTTTTTTAATTTGTTAATACTGCGTAAAACAATGAATCGAAAGATGCAGGTATTATTTGAATATTCCTCAATTTCAGGGTATTATTTTTGTTTTAGTATTAAACGAAATCCCAGTAAAAAATCGCAACGCTTATATTGCGAGATCGAGAATTATTCAATGTCCCATTTTAGGGGACGTGCAATAGTGACCGTCATTAATTACCAGTGTCCCTGTTAGATGACACTGTCGTTCAGCGCACGTACTGTATAGCGGTTAAAGGAAAATTTGGAGGAAATTACATGAAACAGAAAGATATTATCGACCTCTACGACGATGAGGGGAAGCTCTTAAAGAGCAATGTCACCATTGACAAGGTCAGCCCGCTGGTCAACAAGGGCACAGCCGGTATCATTGACCTGACGAAGAGGACTGTTGCAGTCAACTTGGCTGGCATTGAAGAGGCATTAAAGACCGGAAAATTTGGCGGCAAGTCCAACCAGATTCTCGGCCGCAGCATGAGCTGCAGCTGTGTCAAGGACTGTGACGCACTCTCGGCAAAGATCAAGGAAATGGTCCAGGTCACCGAGGGCGACAACACCAAGATCACGAAAATCGGCGGCGGCAAGATGATCCTTGTCGAGGTCCCGACTGCCCGTATGGATGCAGCAGCAACCTACGATGCGGCATCAACCGCAGTTGCAGCAGCCACCACCTATGCACTGGTTGACCAGTACAAGGTCGGCATGTTCGAAGGACCTTACGTCAAGGGAGCAGTCTGGGGCACCTACCCGCAGACCATGAGCATGGACGGCGGCAACATTGTCACGATCATGTCCATCCCGCAGAACAACGAAGGTCTCGGCTACGCTCTCCGTAACATTCCCGCTAACCATGCGGCAATGATGACCCACCGGAATGCAATGCAGGGTGCAGCACTCTGCTCGACCTTTGAACAGGCCGGAGAGTTCGAGATGGGTATGGCAATCGGCCCGTTCGAGCGCGCCCAGCTCCTGCTCTACGCATACCAGGGCTTGAACGCGAACAACATCGTTTACGACCTCGTCAAGAAGAACGGCAAGACCGGTACTATCGGTACTGTCGTGCAGAGCCTTGTCGAGCGTGCCATTGAGGACAAAGTCATCAAGGCAGGCAAGAAGGGCAAGAGCGGCTACATCTTCTACGACACGAAGGACCCGATGCTCTGGAACGCCTACGCATCTGCCGGAACACTCGCAGCAACCATGGTTAACTGCGGTGCCGGACGTTTCGCACAGGCAGTCTCTGCAACCCTCCTGTACTTCAACGATCTGCTCGAGCACGAGACCGGTCTCCCAGGTTCCGACTTCGGTCGTACCATGGGTGTCGCAGTCGGTTTCTCGTTCTTCAGCCACTCAATCTACGGTGGCGGCGGACCGGGTGGATTCAACGGCAACCACGTCGTCACCAGGCACGCAGCCGGTGTCGGTATGCCCTGTATCGTCGCAGCATGCTGTCTTGATGCAGGCACCCAGATGTTCGGACCTGAGCAGACCTCGAAGATCTACCAGGACACCTTCGGACAGGTTGATGCATTCAAGAGGCCGATCCAGGCAATTGCAAAGGGTGTATAAACCCACCAAGGATAGGAATGACCGAAGCCACGTTCCCCCAGTGCAGGATTTCCACCGAGCGGTTCCTCAATCCTGAGACAACAGAGCACCTGCTGAATGCACTTGTAGCAGTCCCCGGCATCCGGCGGATGATCCTGAACGGACCCCGCCTTCCATTGACGGTTCCTTACGGACCCGCAAAAGGCATGGACAACCCTCATCCGATGAGGAAAAAGATCCATGTCGGTGACCAGGAACTTGAACTACAGGTTCATGTAGGTACGATCTTGCTGGAGCTTGAGAACCGTGAGATTGTTCCTGCACTGAAAGCCGCGTGCGAAAAAGGTCTTACACCCTTAACCTTCCACATTCAGGAAGGGAGATACATGAAGACCGATCCGTCACTTTCTGATTATTGCAAGTACGGACCAGACGCGGACAAGGATATCATCGGGATGGCTGATCCAAAGAGCCATTCCAGCCCCATAATCATCCAGAGATAAAAATGCCGATTGGACGAGTAACCCAGGTTGTTGACTGCCGCGAGGCGATGGGCATGGGTAAAGGAGGCGGGATTGCCCAGAGGGGCACCATCTCCGAATGCCGGTACCCGGATGTCATTGTGGTCGGGATGTCCCCAGGACGCCGCCACGTGACAAAGCCGGTGTGCGATATCACCTCGGGACTGAGACAGCAGGGTGTCGAATACAGCATCAGTACGCTGGTGCTGAATGCCGGAAGTGGCGTTCCTCCTGATGCCCCCAAAATTGCCGGGGGTGTCATCGGCGCTTATTTTGGGCTCACCGACAAAGAGATCGTCCAGATCGAGCGACACAAGATCGCCATCCTTCACCACGGGAACGTTCGTTCCCACGTGGTACACAAGATCCGGTTTATTCTCCAGGCTTGTGATGTGAAGGCGGTTGTCGTTTCGCAGGCACCCATTGATTATGAGGACCTCGCCAAAGAGGGAGTGAAGACTGCCTTTGTCATGCCGCCGGCTGGCCAAATCCGTACGAAAGGTACGGTAATGGCAATCGTGAGCGGCGTAACACGCGGTCAGACCCCGACACGCGAGAAGATGGCGGAAGTCATTTCGTCAGTGATGAGAATTTTGAAAAAGAAGGAAATAATGGAGTGAGAAAATATGGCATATAAACCCCAGTTCGGTCCCGGCCAGACGCACATCGCCGAGAACAGGCGCAAGCAGATGGACCCCAACCACAAGCTGGAAAAGCTTCGGGATGTTACTGACAAGGACGTCGTCCTCGTCATGGGACACCGTGCACCCGGCTCGGCATACCCATCGGCACACCCGCCGCTCTCTGAGCAGCAGGAACCCAACTGCCCGATCCGCAAGCTCGTGACCCCGACCGACGGCGCAAAGGCCGGCGACCGTGTCCGGTACATCCAGTTCACCGACTCGATGTACAACGCACCCTGCCAGCCCTACCAGAGAAGCTACCTTGAGTCCTACCGCTTCCGCGGCATTGACCCAGGTACGCTCTCGGGACGTCAGATCGTCGAATGCCGTGAGCGTGACCTCGAGAAGTACGCAAAGGAACTCATCAACACCGAGGTCTTCGATGCGGCACTTACCGGCATCCGTGGCTGCACGGTGCACGGGCACTCTCTCCGTCTCGATGAGAACGGCATGATGTTCGACATGCTCCAGCGCTTTGTCATGGACAAGAAGACGGGCGCAGTAAAGTATGTCAAGGACCAGGTCGGTGTACCACTGGACGCTGAAGTCAAGGTCGGCAAGCCGGCAGACGCAAAGTGGCTCAAGGCACACACGACAATGTACCACTCTGTCCAAGGTACCGGATTCCGGGATGATCCCGAATATGTTGAGTACATCCAGCGCATCCACTCGCTGAGGACCAAATACGGCTTCATGCCAAAGGAGTGATTAAGATGGCAAAAGCAGCAAAAATCGAAAGGACCCAGAAGCTCTTCCTGAAGGCGATGAAGCAGAAGTTCGGCGCAGACCCCTCGGTGATGTCAACCGTGTACGAGCGCAAGGGTCTTGAGCAGTCCCCAAGGAAGATGGAGTTCTTAAAGGAAGGTCAAGTAGTTGCAATGGAGAGAGGTATCTCCGCCTACGACCCGAAGCGCTGCCACTGCGGCGGTATTCCGCTTGGCCAGCGCCAGCTGACAACCTATGAAGTCAGCACTACCGGTGTCTTTGTGGAAGGCGATGACCTGCACTTCGTCAACAACGCTGCGATGCAGCAGATGTGGGACGACATCCGCAGGACGATCATCGTCGGCCTCGACCTCGCCCACGGGACTCTCCAGAAGCGTCTCGGCAAGGAAGTCACCCCCGAAACCATCAACGAGTACCTCCACGTCCTGAACCACGCGATGCCCGGTGCAGCCGTTGTCCAGGAACACATGGTCGAGACTCACCCGGCACTCACTGACGACTGTTACGTCAAGGTCTTCACTGGTGACGACGAGATGGCAGACGACCTCGAACCCCAGTTCGTCATTCCCATCGACAAGCTCTTCCCCGCAAAGAGTGCAGCAGCCCTGAAGGCAGCCGTCGGCAAGTCGATGTGGCAGGCAATCCACATCCCGACCATCGTCAGCCGCACCTGTGATGGCGGTACCACCTCACGCTGGTCTGCAATGCAGATTGGTATGTCCTTTATCGGAGCGTACAAGATGTGCGCCGGTGAGGCAGCAGTCGCTGACCTCGCATTCGCCGCAAAGCACGCCGGTGTTATCCAGATGGCAGACATCCTGCCCGCCCGCCGTGCACGTGGCCCGAACGAGCCAGGTGGCATCAAGTTCGGTCACTTCGCCGACATGGTCCAGTCAGACCGCAAGTACCCCAACGACCCGGTAAGGTCCTCCCTTGAGATCGTGGCAGCAGGAACCATGCTGTTCGACCAGATCTGGCTCGGATCCTACATGTCCGGTGGTGTCGGGTTCACCCAGTATGCAACCGCTGCATACACCGACAACATCCTTGATGACTACACCAGCTACGGTGTGGACTACATCAAGAAGCACCACGGTGGCATCGGCAAGGCAAAGTGTACCCAGGAAGTCATCAACGACATCGCAACCGAGGTCAACCTCTACGGTATGGAGCAGTACGAGGAGTACCCGACTGCACTCGAGTCCCACTTCGGTGGTTCCCAGCGTGCATCCGTCCTTGCAGCAGCATCCGGTATCACCACTGCACTCGCCACGGCAAACTCCAATGCGGGTCTGAACGGCTGGTACTTGTCCATGCTCATGCACAAGGAAGGTTGGTCACGTCTCGGCTTCTTCGGCTACGACCTGCAGGACCAGTGCGGTTCCGCAAACACCATGTCCATCCGGCCCGACGAGGGATTACTTGGCGAGCTCCGTGGACCGAACTACCCGAACTACGCAATGAACGTTGGTCACCAGGGAGAGTACGCCGCAATCGCCGGCGCCGCCCACATTGCACGTCAGGATGCCTGGACACTGTCCCCGCTGATGAAGATCACGTTCGCCGACCCGTCGCTCGTATTCGACTTCTCGGAGATACGCCGCGAGTTCGCAAAGGGTGCAATCCGCGAGTTCATGCCCGCGGGAGAGCGCTCACTGATCATACCGGCACGGTAAGATCAATCAATCACTTTTTTTTTCTGGGTTTTTCCTGTTTTATGACATAGTCAGCCTGTTATAGCAAACCTTATTTTCCCGGATGCATATCACTCTTCGATACCCTATGGAACAAAAGGAACTGAGTGATGCTATCAAAAATATTGACACAAAAGTGCTCAAGGACGAGGCAAAGAAACTCGGGCTGAAGCTGGGTCGTTGTCCGACAAAGATGAGCATTGCAAAGATGCTTCCGGAAGAAACCCTCAAAAAGCTTGCAAAAAAGTAAACGCTGATTCCACGTGATGAACCGTGCGCTTTCTCCTACTCAGTATGCCATCACACCTCTGCCATCACACCTCTGCCATCACAACCTGCATTATTGACCACATAAACCGATCTTTGCCTGATGTCAAAATAACACATTGTTCAAATTCAAAAAAAAAATCGGATTCGGGACTACTTTGTGACCTCAACCGGATCAATGTTCGCATCGATCAGGCAGTCGAATGAAATTGTATTGAGCCACCCGGCTTTTTCAAACATACGCATGAAGCAGACCCCGATCACAGCCACACCGGGATGTTTGTCAAGAACTGCTTTCACCTGCTCTGCCTTTACCGGCACGTTGGGCATGGAGAGCCCGCCCATAACGACTATCACTTTGGGTTTCAAGCTGATTGAGGCAACGCGTGCCTGCATACCAACATCCGGAACATTATCAATTTTTTTTGCCTTACTCTCATCTACCATTGGCACAAATACCTGTTCCAGTTCAAGTGAGCGGATAGCAAACCCGAGCAGTTCAACGAACGGCGTACAGGTGCCCGGGACCCCGTAATACACGATCTGTTCGCCTTTTTTCAATCCCTTTGCCTCAACAAATTCCTTAAATGGGCGCAGGATACCCGGGACACCGTGGAAGACTTCCTTTGTTGCCATAATAGATCAACAGTCTTGCCTGAAGATGATAAATATTGCTTATTCCCGCTTGAATTGTTACAGGCACGGGGAATACGCGGGTAATTCTGGTCCGGTTCTTGGCAACCCCGGCATGCAGGGATAAAAATCGGATCCTTCTTCACCGTGCTAAATCGTTAACCGGCATCGTATGCCCACAACACGAGTATGCTGAGACAGCGGAGCCTCAAACACCCTCCATTACAACCCAGACAGAATCCATACATTATACTATTATGCACATATGAGTAATAATACTGGAGGCATATCATGAAAGTCTGTATCACGGCCCGGGGCCCTACTCTGGAAAGTGCATTCGAACGCCATTTTGCACGGGCACCATACTTTATTCTCTATACTACCGGGACTGGCTTTTCGGAAGCGATCCGGAATGGATTTGTTATCAGTGATGCCAGGATTGGTCAGAATACGGTACGGTTACTGAAAATGAGTGGAATTGAAGCAGTAATCACCAGAGAGATTGGTGAGAATGCGCGCAATCTTCTCAAAGGTGCGGATATTTCAATCCATATATTCAACGGTGAAGGTACCGTCAAAGACGCGGTAGCTGCAATCGCATTGGATTAACTGTATCGGATACCAGTACGATCAATAAGTTTAACCAATTATGCTCATATGAGTAATAATCAAAGGTTGAGACCATGAAGATTTGTATTACCGCACAAGGTGCAACCCTCGACACTACTGCCGAGGACAGGTTCGGGCGTGCACCGTATTTTATCATTGTTGAGAGCGAGAACGGATCCTTTGAGGCGATCCAGAACCCGTATGCCGATGGTGGGGGAGGCGTTGGTCCCAAAGCCGCCCAGATACTTATCGCGCACGACATAAAGGCATTGATCAGCGGGCAGGTTGGCGGGAATGCCCGTGAAGTACTTGTTGCTGCGGGGATTGCGATGTACACGTACCGCGCCGGCGGATCGGTAAAGGACGCACTCGATCAGTTCACCAAAAATACCCTTGAACGCTCAGGGTAAGGAGATGCAGGGAAGCATACGCGGGCAGGAGAGCGTGCCGATGAATGAACAGCAGGCTGAAATATGAGACTTGCAGTTGCAAGCGGGAAAGGCGGTACCGGCAAGAGTATGGTGTCGGCAAATCTCGCCTTCACCGTTTCCTGTACAGAACCGGTTACTCTCGTTGACTGCGATGTTGAAGAGCCAAACCTCCACCTCTTCTTTCCGGCACCTGCCACGACAACGGATGTAACCGTGCCGGTGCCGGTTGTCGATAAAACCCTTTGCGATTACTGCGGGCGGTGCGAGGATGCCTGCCAGTATGGCGCAATGACCGTGCTGCGCGACCGGATCCTCTTCTTTCCCGAGCTCTGCCACTCCTGCGGCGGGTGCACACTGGTCTGCCCGAAAGGTGCCATCCACGAACAGCCAAAACGTATAGGGACCATTGCCACCTCATCGCCACGGCATAACCTGAAGCTGATTTCAGGAATGCTGGACACAGGGGACCCACATGCGGTACCGATCATCAAAGCGGTCAAAGAGCAGGCAGTAAAAGATCCGCTGGTGATCTGCGATACTGCACCGGGCACCTCCTGTCCGGTTGTCGAGACACTGGCCGGGTGCGATGCCTGTATCCTTGTCACGGAATCAACCCCGTTTGGTCTGCACGACCTGCAGCTTGCCGTTGATGTGGCTGACCGGCTGGGTGTCCCTGCCGGGATCGTCATCAACCGGAGTGATGGAAAGGATCAGGCAACTCTCGAATTCTGCACTGATCATGACCTTGAGGTGATGATGACCATTCCTTTTGACCGTGAGATTGCCGCCATCCAGAGCAGAGGAAATCTCCTCTGTCGCCAAAAACCGGAATGGCAGAAGGCATTTTTTGCCCTCTTTTTGAAATGTAGCACGCTTGCCGGGGTGCACCGATGATCCGGCTCGCAGTTATCAGCGGTAAGGGGGGAACAGGAAAGACGATGATCACTGCTGCGCTCGCCCAGTTGCTCCCCGAAAGCCTCGTGCTTGCGGATTGTGACGTGGATGCGGCGAATCTTGAGCTCCTCCTTGACCCGAAACTGATCTACACGGAGCCATTCATGGGGATGAAATCTGCGGTCATCGATCCCACCCTCTGTGTACAGTGCGGGGAATGCCAAGAACATTGCCGGTTTGCGGCGGTTGAACGTGACGTGGATGCATACCGGGTGATTCCGCTCCGCTGTGAAGGATGTGCCGTGTGCGCCTATGTTTGCCCGGCAACTGCTATTATCATGCAGCCACGGCAGACGGGTGAGATCATGTATTCAGAGACAAAACGGGGACACCTGGTGCATGCCCGGCTTGTACCGGGCGCAGGCAACTCCGGGCTGCTCGTTCACGCAGTGAAAAAGATGGCACTGGAACATGACCGGGACAGGGACTATTTCCTGATTGATGGACCCCCCGGAACCGGTTGCCCGCTCATCTCTACAATCAGCGGCGTGGATGTTGTGCTCATCGTCACTGAGCCAAGTATTTCGGGACTCCATGATCTCAAACGGGTGGTAGCAGTCTGCCGGCAATTCAGATCACGTATACTCGTAGCCGTTAACCGGTTCGATCTGGATGAGGCCCTCACCGACACAATCCAACAATGGTGCAGTGAGGAGAATATTCCATTGATAGGGAAGATCCCCTTCGATCCCGTGGTCATTGAATCGGTCCGGAATGGCGTACCTGTTACAGAAGCAGGTGCCTCTCCCGCAGCACAAGCCATTCAAATACTGGAGTCCAAACTTGAACAGGAGTTGAGGCACTATAGAGATCAGCGGGAATGAGGGGGGATGCCGGCGGCGGGGACGACCCCGCATGAACCGCTCTATCGAAGGGGGTACATCACCGCGTTGCTATGCGCCGCAGTGCAACCTCAACGAACACGAAGAGGTGGTCTCACTGCTGCCCGAAGAAATTGCAGTGCTGGAGCTGGTCGACCTGAAGGATCTGGAGCAGGAGCAGGCGGCAACCGTTCTCGGGGTTTCCCGGAAGACCGTCTGGCGGGATATCCACGAAGCACACCGCAAGATCGCTGATGCCCTCGTGCATGGCAAAGCCCTTGAGATTGGAGGATGTCTTCGCAGGCAAAAGGGGATCTGCCCGCGTCGGAATGCGGGTGTTTGTCCGAAGCTGTCGGGCATCAACAACAGCCCCCTAACAGGGAGCACCGATGACCTATCACCTGACGATCCTGGTGTTGAATAACTACCGTGCAACGGGAACGACAGGATACCGGTAATGGTTTTTCTTTTTGCACGCTGCGGGACAGAGGAGTATCCCTGATGACACCAAAGCACATCTTCGGCCCGGTCCTCTCCCGCAGGCTCGGACTCTCGCTCGGTATTGACCTGATTCCATACAAGACATGCTCGTACAATTGTGTCTACTGCGAATGTGGACCTACTACGGTTCAGACTGTCACGAGGCAGAACTTTTTTCCCGGTGAAGCCGTGATCTCCGAACTCACGAATGTGCTCGCATCCCGTCCACATCTCGATTCAATCACGCTTGCCGGTTCTGGTGAGCCGACGCTCTCCTTATCACTTGGGAAGGTGATCAACTGTGTGAAAAATGAGTACCCGGAATATACCGTGTGTGTCCTCACCAACGGTAGTCTCCTCACCGAACCGGACGTGCAGGAGGAACTCGTATGTGCAGATCGGGTAATCCCGACCCTGACCTCGGCATCCCAAGAGACCTTTGAGCGCATCCACCGCCCCCACATATCGCTCAGGATAGAGGCGATAATCACTGGGATGGTGCAGTTCCGGAAGATGTATTCCGGTGCCCTCTGGCTCGAAGTGTTCATTATCCCCGGCGTGAATACCACCACAGAGGAACTGGCAGTTCTGAAAGATGCGATTGAACGAATCAATCCGGATCGGGTCCAGCTGAATACCCTTGACCGACCTCCCGCAGAGGAATGGGTACAGGCAGCAACAGATACTGAACTTGAACGGGTTCGTGAAGTGCTTGGACGATCAGGTATCGAAATTGTCAGCCGGAAACCTCCCGTTTCCCAGGCAACAATGGCGATGACGGAAGTAAGCGATCTGATCCAGGCAACCATCTGCCGGAGACCATCCACGGTGGAAGACCTTGTCCGCACGACCGGCCGGAGCGGAGGTGAAGTGGTAAAAATTCTCGGTGTGCTTGAACGGGCAGGAGTGGTCACTTCGCAACGGGGGACTCGCGGAGTTTTTTATACGTGCAGCCAGGAAAATTACGTTAATGGGGATCTTGAATGAAAGTGACAATTCTTGTGGATAACACTGCGCTCTTCGACCGGTTCTTTGCCGCAGAGCATGGGTTTTGGGCTCTCCGCTATTTCATGTGGGTAACCTGAAGTGAAGGTTCTCAGACCAGAGGTAGATCATTGGCATCTTCTTCAAAACGAGTGGGTAAACTGAATGATTACTTCATCTCACACACGGTTGCATAATCCGCCATGCCCAGGCGCGACCCGACGAGGCGTCGCGCCGACCCTAGACGGGGGGACACCCTCGTAATGGGGGGGTTTGGGGGCGGCAGCCCCAGGCAAACTGTTTGTGGGGAACTGGATTTACCCACACAGAACAGCGAAGAGCACGGGTTTTCCGCATATATTGAGGCAGAAGAGAGCAAGGTGCTGTTCGATACGGGCCACTCTGACGCAGTACTGAAACATGCGCAGAAAATGAAGATTGACCTTCTCGATCTCGACTATATCGTCCTCTCGCACGGGCACTTCGATCACACCGGCGGGCTCTATCACCTTATCCGGCTGTTCACGGAAGCGATCCTGGAAGATACCCCCTGCCACCTGCCCAAACTTATCGCACATCCCTGCTGTTTTTACCCCCGCCCGACATCGGGGCTGTTCTCACGGCTGATGAAGTGCAGTGAATCATGCCGCTGGATCTTTCAAAACCCCCGGTCAGTCTCACGCCGAATTTGTTCTTCCTTGGCGAGATCGAGCGGATGTTCTCCTTTGAGACGCCCCTGCCCGGGCCACGGTGTATCGTGATGCCGGACGGGAGCGTGCAGGAGGATCGCCTGGTCGATGATACTACCCTTGCCTACCGCAGTCGCGAGGGGATTGTGGTGATCACCGGGTGCGCCCATGCAGGGATATGCAACACGGTGGAGTATGCAAAAAAAATCTGCGGGGAGAACCGGGTACATGATATCATCGGCGGGCTTCATCTCAGGGGGACTGGCCAGCAACTTGACGGGACGCTTGATTACCTGAAAGGGCTCAACCTCGCCGCTCTCCATGCCTGCCACTGCACTGCACTCCCGGCAAAAGTTGCGCCTTGGCACAGGTTGCCCCGCTCAAGGAGACTGGCGTGGGGTTGCGGCTGGAGTACGGGGACCGGTGAAATCCGGAGATGATGCAATGAGCGGCAATCACGAAGTCTTCCCTGTATCCCGCGCCAGTTACCTTGACGGGTGGTGGCGACGGCTCAAGTACCAGCCGGGCTGGCTTGTTGACCGGTATGTCCGCCCGGGTGATACTGTCCTTGATATCGGGTGCGGGCCGGGCCTCTTTACTCTGCCCAGTGCGCGGCGTGTCGGAGAAAACGGGCAGGTGATCGCGGTGGATCTCCAGGAGGGGATGCTGGAGATCCTGAAGGAAAAGGCCACTCCGGAAGGACTCCTTGCCCGCATCCGGCTTCATAAGGCCGAACCGCAATCGCTGGTGCTCGAATATCCGGGGCGTATCGATGTTGCACTTGGAGTCTGTGTGGTCCATGAAGTCTCCGATGCAGCCCGGCTCATGCGGGAGGTATTTTCCCTTCTGGCCCCGGGCGGGACGTTCCTCATCGCTGAACCAAAGCACGAGGTTTCCGCTGATGAGTTTGAAACGACTCTTGCGATGGCAGCATCGGCCGGATTCCGCAAGGTCAGTACCCCATTCGTTTTGCGGAGCTGGACGGCGCTGCTCAGGAAAGAAGATGGGCTGGTTCCCTAAAAACAGGGAGAATTGTTTTTGGTGATTATTGATAATCACCCTATCTTTTTTCCTCTCGCATCCCTCGTGCACCGGGTTTTGCCGACCGATTCCTCTTCCTCAAAGACGAGGAGGTATTTGCCGCAGGAACACAGGATATTTTCACGCCGAAACTGATCGAAGCGGTCTATGGTCTCCCGGTTACGATTGCCGCGGTCAATGGGGATGCCATGCGTTGTACCGGGAGACGGAACAGACCCTATCTATAATCACGGCACGTAATTGTGCTGGTTTTTAGTACCATTCACGGGTGTGTTGATCTGAACCGATGGATGGATTCGGTTATTGCCGAATCGTTCCGGGCAAACTCCACAAACTGTTCCAGTCGTTTCAGGGTTTCGGGGCTGACGTGATGCTCTATCTGGCAGGCATCGACCTCAGCCAGTTCTCGGTCAATTCCCAGAATTTCCAGGAGATTCGCGATAATACGGTGTTTCTGCATCATCTCCCGCGCTAATTTTTTTCCGGAGCCAGTAAGGATTGCACCATTATACGATTCATACTGGATAAGTCCCTCTCTCTCAAGCTTCTGCAGCATCTCGGTAATAGACGGCGGTTTGACCCCCATGCGCGATGCAATCATCCCGGTCTGTGCACGTCCATTTCTCTGTTCGAGAACGCAGATGGTTTCGATATATTCCTCAATCGTCTTATGTCGCATTGACAGTCACCTCATACGCCGAGCAATACAAATCTCATCACACCCCCGACTACAAATGCAGTACATATCATGAAGGCGGTTGCCTTGATCATATCCCGGATCCCGAGTTCCCTGAACATCACTGCAAATGTGCCGACACAGGGAAAATAAACCGTAAGAAGTGTTGTTGCGATCACCAGCTGCATCGGGGACATGCCCAGGGGGAGAAGCATACCAACAGCGAGATCTTTTCGCAAAAACCCAATCAGGAGCGCTGTGGTGGCTTCTTTCGGAAGACCGAACCATCCCTGAACAACAGGGGCAAAAATACCGCCCAGCCACTCCACAAAGCCGAAGGTATAGAGGAGATTAATGAGGAGAACTCCAAGAAACAGGAACGGGATGGCTTCCTGAAGAAACCATCGGATCCGCATCCAGGTCTTTTTCAGTACGGTCATGGTATCCGGCTTCCGGTACGGCGGGATCTCAAGACAGATTTCCGGGCTGTCCCCTTTTATGAGCCGGTTCAGGATGAGACCTGATGAGATGAATACGATAAAAAGTGTTGCAAATACCAGGATAATGTAGCCGATACCATAGGGCCCGAGTATACCGAACACCATTGCATTCTTTGCCATGCAGGGAACGGATATTGCAAGGAGGGCTGAAACAATGAACCGTTGCTTTTTTGTTTCCAGGCTTCTCGCCGCGAGTATTCCGGGAACATTGCACCCAAGACTGAGAAATACCGGAATTATTCCAAATCCATGCATCCCCAATCTGTGGAAGATCGTGTCGGTGAGGGTGGCAAGCCGTGGAAGATATCCTGAATCTTCAAAGACTGCAAGGACCGAGTAGAATGCAATGATATAGGGAAGCACCATAGCGAATGGAACATAAAGACCCGTCGTGAGCAAACCCATTGACTGAAGATAATCGATCTGGCCATTGATAAGATTCCCGATGAGCAGTTCCTGCAGAAATCCGGGTCCGAGCCATGTGCTGAGACCCATAACGATTGGCGTGTAGAGAGTGAAGAGAGGGTCGAAAATATATGAAATCAGGGTTTGTCCGATAAAACTGACAAGCCATAGTGCAGTAAATATCACAACCAGCGCAATGGGAAAACCAGTGAGCGGCCGGATCGATGCTTCGGAAATCCAGTCCCGCAGAGTGTGGTGACGGTGAGTCACCTGCTGCACATTTTTGATTATCTCCCCGATTTTTATCCAACGGTCGCTTTCAGTCATCGGTTCGATCTTTTCCGCTGAACGGGCTTCGTCAATGCGGCGGATCAAATCATGGATACCCTCCCCGCTCAGTGCAACCGTGGGAACAACAGGGATTTGAAGATCGTATTCGAGTTTTTTAATGTCTATGGAAATACCCGTATGCCGCGCTTCGTCCCACATGTTCAGGGCAAGGATCACGGGTTTTTTCCGTTCAAGAAGCTGCAGCGTCAGGTACAGGTTCCGTTCAAGGTTGGTGGCATCAGCTACATTGATGATCAGGTCCGCCAGCCCAAACATCTCAAGGGCAACCTCTTCAGCCTTGTTGGAGGGGTCGAGCGAATAAGTTCCAGGGGCATCGATGATCTCATATCCTTCTTTCCCAAGACGCATCTTCCCTTTTGAGAAGTCAACGGTAGTGCCCGGGTAATTTGAGGCGATGACATTTGCTCCCGTGAGACGGGAAAAGACAACGCTCTTGCCGACATTTGGATTTCCCATCAGCACAATTTTTTTCATTCAAGGTCCCCGGTAATGATATGCTCTGCCATCCCACGACCGAGAGTCACTTCCCTCCCGTCAACTTCAACAACTACCGGTCCGTGGAACGGGTGTATTGCGACGAGACGTATTGTTTTTCTTTCACGGATTCCCATGTCTCCCATCTTTTTCCGGAACAGGTACCCGCCTTCCAACCGGAGAATTACCGCCGTTTTTCCTGTTTCAAGAGAGGCTATTGGCTGTTCCATAATAGTACCTTTAGGTATACCTAATATTGTGCGATTGTGCGTATAAATATCCAATAGATCAGGTCCCGGGTTTTTTCCAAAGAAAGAATCTCAAACCAGATCCGAATACCAGATCTGTCAGGTATCCGGAATCCTCAAATAGTTTCCAGTGTAAACAATATTGTATACCATGTCAACAAAACACATGGCAGAGCCCGAGCAGGGCCGGAATCAAGGGCCAGAACTTTTTGAATACTGGGCCAGAATCATGAACAAGATGAGCAGGAGCGAGAGCCTTCCCCGAGACTTCGGTTCGGGCGATCTGCTCTTTCCCTCCGAGATTCACACGCTCTGTTTCATCGGAACGATGCCGGGCATCAGGATTACCGATCTCGCTGTCCAACTCGGGGTCACAAAAGGGGCAATATCCAAAATCGCGAAAAAGATGGAGGAGAAAGGTCTTATTGAGAAATACCGGGAGCCCGGAAATGATAAGGAGATCCTGCTCATGCTGACACCAACTGGGAAAAAGGCGTATCTCGGCCATGAGGAATATCATAAAAATGCGTTTAGGGGGATCGTAATGGAGATGGAGAAATTGCCCAGTGAACAGACCGTGTTCCTTTTCCGGCTCCTCAGGATGATGGAGGAAATCATTGACACTTGTATCCTTGAAAAAGAGTTGGTCAATGGACCCGGCAAAACCCGAAAGGAGACTCCATGACCGGCAATCACGGAATTTTCCCTGCATCCCGCGCCAGTCACCTCAACGGATGGTTGCGGCGACGCCTGTTCCAGCCGGACCGGCTTGCTGACCGGTATGTCAGGTCCGGGGATATCGCCCTTGATATCGGGTGCGGACCGGGCCTCTTTACCTGTGCCATTGCGCGGAAAGTCGGAGATACCGGTAGGGTTATCGCGGTGGATGTTCAAGATGTGATGCTGGAGATCCTGAAGGAAAATGCCACAAAAGAAGGACTTATCAGCCGTATCCGGCTCCACAAGGCCGAACCGCATTCGCTGGGCCTGAAAGAACCGGAGTGTATCACCGTTGCGCTTGCATTTTATGTGGTTCATGAAGTCCCCGACACAGCCCAGCTCATGCGGGAGGTTTTTGCCCTCCTTGTCCCGGGCGGGACCTTCCTCATCGTTGAGCCGAAATTTATCGTTTCCGCTGCGGAGTTTGAAAAGACCCTCGCAATTGCAGCCTCGGCCGGATTCCGCAGGGTTAGTACACCATCTGTCTTCCTGAGCCGGGCAGTACTGCTCAGAAAGGATGGGGCCGGGTTTCCGCTGAAACGGTGAACAAACGATATAATAAGTGAGGGTTTCTTCAATGGTGGCATCCCCCGTTACTCATTGATGCAGGCACAGAGTCAAGCAGCATTTTAAGAATTTCCATACCATCATGGACTTCCACCAAAGGTGAGGACCTTGGTTGGCATAGCAATTTTCTTGTGGTGGCAAAACCAAAAAAAAGTTGTTTTTGATCTATTTCAAGAAAAACGGGGGGATTAAGTTCTAAATTCTCTTGAAGCAAAGATACCAGTCTTTGCATTCATATCCTTCTGCGAGCCTCTTCTCCATCTCGGCAGCTGTCTTGGGTGCTGGGACAACAACCTTATCACCGGGCTGCCAGTTGGCAGGTGTAGCTACTTTGTATTTATCGGTGGTCTGGAGCGCTTTTACCAGGCGTATAATTTCAGGCATGTACCGTCCGTTCTGGAGCGGGTAGTAGATCATTGCCCTCATAATACCCTTATCGTCAATAAAAAAGACTGCACGGACCGCTGCTGTTGATGATTGCCCGGGATGAATCATCCCGTATTTGTGAGCTACCTTCATGTTCAGGTCAGCGATGATGGGAAAGGGGATCTGGACTCCCATCTTCTCCTTCACAGCATGGACCCAGGCAAGGTGTGCCGAGATGCTGTCGACAGACAGACCAATCAGCTGGACATTGAGTGACTTGAGCTCATCGTAAATAGTCGAAAACGCCATAAACTCGGTTGTGCAGACGGGCGTGAAATCAGCCGGGTGCGAGAACATCACCACCCATTTTCCTTTCAGATCTGAAAGCTTGATCGGTCCATGCGTGGTCTCCGCTTCAAAAGCAGGCGCCGGTTCCCCGAGTGCGGGGAATGTAATGCAGGTATCGCCTTCCATAATTTTCACATCCTTATAGTATCAGGGCATGACCTCATCGAGCTGAGCCTTTCCATAGACATAGGCAGGCATGCCCGATAGCAGGAAGGTAACCCGAAGCGCCTCTTCAACTTCTGCTTTGGTGACTCCGAGGTTCTTTGCACCTGCAAGCTGGGCACGAACTGCATGCTGATCGCGGAGGGCCGCAGCAATTGCAATTGCAATTAACTTCTTGGTCTTTCGTGTCAGGGCGCCGTCATCCCAGACATGCCCCTCAAATTTCATCACAAGTTCATACATCTTGGGTTCTTTTAAGGTCAGCTCTTTGAAGAATTTGGGTACTTTTCCAATCTTCTTTTCCAGCTCTTTGAGTTCTTTTTCCGTTCCTTTTTTCATCATATTCAATCCCTCTTCAGATGCATTGATTCGCCGCAGCCGGCAATCCCTGTGGAGCATGATGAATATTCATCACACTTCACATTACCAGAAGACCCGCCAGCATGTTCTCTTCTCAGTGGAATATATCCCTGTTCTTCCAAAGATTTCAGGGTCATCCAGCGATGATTGAGTTTGGGAGTGATACCCGGCTTTGATACAATAACATCCACCAAAAACCGGGTTAACCGCCATCACCCTTTCGGATTCTGCATAATGGGCAGATCTCCCTATTATTACTCATATGAGCGCAATACGTTAAACCTTCTCATTAAACCACAATCATTCACGGGATCATACCGGGAAGATTATCGTGCATGAACACGAACAATTCTTGACCAATCCCCTTCCAGCAGAAATCTGATGCCAAGAAATGAAGCAGAAACAAAAAAAACCAATCACGTACTTTCATAAGGTGTTAAGAGTGAATTTTTTACCCTGTCCCTTTTGTTCTCCGGATAAGAAAAACATTTTTTTTAAAAATACATTGTGGTATGCACAGTGGGATGCGTTCCCGGCAACCCGTGGGCATGTGCTTGTGATTCCATTTCGCCACATTGCCGGGTTTTTTGACACCACAGCGGAAGAACAAGCCTCCTTACCGGAAATGCTTATCGAATGTAAAAAAATTCTGGATACAAAATTCTCACCGGCGGGATACAATATTGTCATCAACATTGGTGAAGCGGCAGACCAGAAAGTGATGCATTGCCATGTTCATATTATCCCCCGTTATTCCGGGGATACTGACAATCCCCCGGGGGGTATACGAGGCATCATTCTCGGAGAAGCGGCGCCCGGGGTTTAGAGAAACTATCGGAAACCGTATACAGGAATATTTTCGCAGGGGTCTTCCTTTTCAGGGTTTATAAGAGCGTATTTTTGCAGTTTCCACTGCAAGAAGATTCTTATCGGACAGAAATGATGTCCATACTTCCGGTTCAGAACCGGTAATGTCCGCCTTCAATTTTAATGGTTTTTCCGTGCGTCATCGCATCAGCAATTTTTTTCCGTGCCGATATCACCAGCCGGTGGAACGTCGGCTGCGAAATATCCATTTTTTGGGCACACTCGCTCTGGTCGAAACCTTCCAGATCCTTGAGTCTCACCGCTTCAAATTCATCAATAGAGAGAATAGTCTCTTCAGGTTCTGTAATTCCTGCTATCGCAGGTCCGAATGAAGTGAAGGTGGGCTGGAATCCCACCCTCCTGCAGCGTCTCCTTCCTGGCATTACTCAAAAGTAGTTAGTCTTCTTTGAATTTCAGCTTTTTCTGCCTCAATGCGTGTAAGTTCTGCTTCAAGAAGCTGCTTCTGTGCTTCCTTGCTCAATGGCTCTGGTTCAGTATAGTAATTCCAGCAGAATCCACGGCCCCGGCCGAAGCCCCGTCCAAATCCTCTCCCGAAAGCCATACCTCTGCCGCAGGGGCCCATGCCCCTCCCCGTGCCGCGTCCATAACCGGCCGGGCCAGTCTGATCAAATCCAGGCATTTGTTTCGCCTCAAGTTATGAATATATATTCACATCATTAATATGGGTATTGGATCGGGCAACTGCCGGAACAATCTGGTGCGACAAAGAATAACGACAATAGTTAATTGAATGGTGAACGCTAAAACACAATAAAACAGGATTGCTATGTCCACCGGCGAAACAAACGATACCAGGATCCTTATCCGGGTGGCTGTGTATTCCCTGCTGGTAAATGCTGGCTTGGTAGCAATTAAGCTCCTCCTTTCTTTATCCACGGGGAGCCTGTCGCTTGCAGCCGATGCGATTCACTCTTTTATCGATATAATCGGGTCAGGAGCACTTATCCTTGGTATTATCATATCGCAACGGAAGAGCAGCAGTTTTCCCTATGGAATGTATAAGGTGGAAAACATCGTTGCAGTTATCATTGCCCTCCTGCTGTTTGGCACAGCGTACGAGATCGTGCACCAGGCAATCTTTTCTGCATCGGAAATCCATGAGTTCAGCGGGTGGGTACTCGTGCTGGTCGCGGCTTTGATCCTTGTCCCATTCCTGTTTGGTCGGTACGAACTCCGCATGGGAACGCAGTTCAATTCTCCCGGTCTTATTGCTGACGGGAAAAACTTCACTGCCGATGTGCTCGCTTCAACCGTTGTTTTCTTTGGTCTTTTGGGGCAGTATTTGCAGTTGCCTGTTGACCGGATTGCCGCAATAATCGTTGCCATTTTTATCGTAAAGGCAGGATGGGGCATCCTAGTGAACGGTATGCGGGTGCTACTCGATGCATCCATCGACATCCAGACCCTTGATACAATACGCTCGACCATCCTGCATGATCCTGCCGTCGTGGAGGTGAGAAAAATCATGGGAAGAAATTCGGGGAGATATGTATTTGTAGAGGCCGATATCACACTCCGGACTTCGGGGCTTGAACGTGCACACCAGATAAGTCAACGGATCGAGCGCGAAATTGCACACGCAGTTCCCAATGTAGATCATACCGTTCTGCATTATGAGCCCCGGAATACCACAAAAGTCCGGTATCTGGTAGCGCTTGCCAATCACGAAGGATTAATCAGCGACCATTTTGGCGAGGCACCCTATTTTGCAATAGTGGACATTGATGTATTGAGCAGAATGGTGGAGCGTACTGAAGTGATTGCTAATCCTCACCAGCATGTGGTAAAAGGTAAAGGTATAACCGTGGCAAATTTCCTTGTAACCTTTAAGCCTGACATTGTCGTAACCCGGGAGGATCTCGCGGGCAAGGGACCGGGATACGTCTTTGCTGATGCAGGGATTGAAACCGTACGGACAGATGCGGGCGATTTGGGAACTTTTATCCGACAATTTATCGAAAACCATAATCCCGGAACTGATAATATATCTCACGTGTAGTAGGAATTCCGGCTAATTAGAGAAGCCCCGGAGATGTCGGGTGGGTTTTGGAGAATTCGACCCGCACGGGACAGCTGGTTGTGGGAATAGTTGCCCCACGCTTTGCACTAGGATATTACTCTATTGAGATAAAGATCATTAATCTGAAACACTTCTATCAGGAGACAAGACCATGGACGATCCAATTAAATTGGGAATCATCATATGCGACCGGTACCGGTCCTGTGCCGGGGGCAAGTGCCTGCGGGCACTGCGCAATCGCGAAGGCGCTTTTGAGCGGTACAAAGGAAAAGATGTGGAACTTGTCGGGTTTACTACCTGCAACGGGTGCCCCGGCGGGAATGTCGAGTACGTGCCGCAGGAGATGAAGAACAATGGGGCTGAGGTCATTCATCTTGCCACCGGTCTGATTGTCGGGTATCCCCCCTGTCCAAGGATTTCTTATTTTTCCCGGTTTATCAAGGAAAAATATGGGATGGATGTAGTTGTCGGCACGCACCCAATCCCCCAGAAATATTATACAACTCACCAGAATCTTGGCTCGTGGGATTCGGGAGCGTGGAAAGAGCTTATTGCACCGACGCTCACGGACGAGAAAACCCGGCTGGCGTATGATTAGGAAGGCAGTACCGTTCTCTGCCATTGTGAGGGGCGGCTGTTGCTATACAAGTAAAAGCCCGGTGAGGATCTACCCGAATACCCCTCTCTGGCAGGAATGGTCCTGCTGGCAGATTTCACGGAATTTTCAGTCTGGATGGACGCAAAGCGGTCAAAGGAATTTCCTGCACAGGTATATCCTGCACACAAGACGGACATGGTATATTGAGAGAACAACCGGAAAACCAAAGTTCGTAAGGAGAATGATGCAGCTGGTTGCCCTCACAGAGGAGAGCAATTGATCGAGAAACGCCGGGTTTTTGAAGAGTTCGCAGCAGATTATGACCGGTGGTTCGATGACCATGCGGACGTCTACCGGGCACAGGTGCGGCTGCTTAAAGGGGCAGTCCCGCTGCAGGGGCATATGCTCGAGATCGGCGTTGGATCAGGACGCTTTGCCGTACCGCTGGGGATGTGCTGCGGCATCGATCCCTCACGTTCCCTTGCCAGGATCGCAAAGAGCCGGGGGATCGACGTTGCTCTCGGTTGCGGAGAACACATTCCGTACCGTCCGGACTCGTTCGATGCGGTCGTGATGATAACGGTCATCTGCTTCCTTGATGATTTATCCGAAGTCCTGCGGGAGAGCTTCAGTGTCCTGATGCCGTCGGGCACTGTCATCATCGGATTCATCGAACGGGATGGAGAAATATTCCGGCACTATCATGCAGAGCCCGAAAAAGGGAGGTTCCTGCGTCACGCCCGGTTCTTCACCGTGGAAGAAGTGATTCACGAGCTCCGCATTGCAGGATTTTCCGTTGTTGAAGTCAACTCGCAAAATCACGGGTTCTGCATCCTGACAGGAAAGAAGCAACCCGGCAGCAGGGTGTGAAGACTGCCCCTGTCCTTCTCAATTGTTCCTCATGGGGGACAGGGGATTATTTCCTCATTTTCCGGAGTGATCGGTCGACCGGCACCACCAAGGATACCCCAATGATTTTTCATATCTGTTCACCAACAGTCTACGGATGACAGCCCGATCGTCAATGACCATTCCCGAAGCTGCTGAAGTGCTTGGTATTACCGGCACAGCAAGCCTGAACGGTATACACGTCCGGTTCCGTGAACTGGTCAAAGAGTGGCACCCGGATGTGTCTCATCATAATCCTGACCTTTCCCATGTCACATTCATCCGGATAAAAGAGGCTTATGATATCCTCGTGGAGTACGGCATGAACTATGAATTGTCGTTCCGGGTAGAAGATATCAGGAATGGCACGGATTATGACTCAAGGGAATTCTGGATAAACCGGTTTGGTGATGACCCCATCTGGGGCTGAATAATCCCTGTGACCCAATCGGGATACCGGCATATCCCCATCCCGCTTCCTTTGCAACAGGGAATATCCTGTCACGTTAAAGACAGGTCTTCCAAACGCTGCGATAATGGCGCAGGCAGCACATCTGGTATCCGGATGATCCTGCGTTTCATGGAAATGCCTAAACCAAAATTTTTAAGTATTTATGCGCATATGAGTAATTATGGTACCTCAAGCGGTGCCAGGAAGATATCAATGCCAGGATTAAATGGAACAGGACCACAGGGAAGTGGTCCGATGAGTGGCAGGGGATTTGGCAGGTGCCGTACAGCACATGTACCTGCACAGGAACATCTAGCGCCGGAACAGCTGGTTCATGATGAGAACGGACCCGCGATATCGCAGGGTTCCGTACAGAATATTCCGGTCTATGGCCGTGGGCGCGGGGGAATTCCCTGCGGGTGCGGACGGGGCTTTGGATTCGGTGGCGGCAGGCGCCTACGGGGATAAGAATTCAATATTTTTCGAGGTTTTTTAATGAAAGTTGCAATCGCAAAAGACGGAGATTTCGTGTCAGAGCATTTCGGGCACTGTAAAGAATATGAATTGTTCATTGTTGAAAATTCTGTGGTTACCTCACGGGAGAATCTCGTGAGCCCCGGGCACGAGCCGGGGAAACTGCCGGCACTGCTTGCCGAGCATAAGGTTACGCACGTCCTTGCAGGCGGCATGGGTCCAAAAGCAGTGGACCTGTTCTGCGCAAATAATATTGAGGTATTCCTTGGAGTACGAGGTCCAATCGAGACCGTAATCAGGGATTTTTTGGCAGGAAAGATTGCACAGGGTGAGAGCAGCTGCACGCACGGTCCCGATCACGAAGAGTGCGGGCATTAACCTCCGAGGATTATAGCGCCTTTTTGATGAGATGATGATCACCACCCGTTTTGTGGAGATGAGAAGCAAAACATTCGTGCAATATTGTAAAACAGCCCCACAACGGGAAATTGTTTTTGATACTGAAGATTATGACAAAAAATACTCATGAACCCACTAACCCGAAGGGTGCATCCCATGCCCCCAAAGGGCTGCCACCGAAAGCAACGATCGATGTGAAACACGTCATCCTTGTATTGAGCGGTAAGGGGGGTGTTGGAAAATCAACCGTATCCGTCAACCTTGCATCTGCACTCTCGGCTCACGGCAGGACGGTCGGGCTGCTCGATCTCGATATTCACGGTCCCAACATTCCCAAGATGCTGGGCATCGAAGACCAGCGACCAGTCGTTCTTGAAAAAACCATGGAGCCGGTCCATGTCACGGGAAACCTCTC
>Ga0163200_1000193_pt1 | contig 28305 bp, 25 predicted proteins | sample PL_2010_200m_FD_113535 | JGI IMG/M metagenome (GOLD analysis project Ga0163200, IMG submission 113535) | Freshwater microbial communities from Powell Lake, British Columbia, Canada to study Microbial Dark Matter (Phase II) - PL_2010_200m | ecosystem: Environmental > Aquatic > Freshwater > Lake ... | reverse complement strand
GCCTACGCCAATCAGCTGCCGGAAAACGTCGCGCCGCTGATCGCCGACCTGGCCAAGAGCTACAGCCACGTGCTGGCCCCGGCCACCACCAACGGCAAGAACTTCCTGCCGCGCGTGGCGGCGCTGCTGGATGTCGACCAGATCTCCGAGATCATCGCCGTTGAAAGCGCCGACACCTTCAAGCGCCCGATCTACGCCGGCAATGCCATCGCCACCGTGCAGTCCAGCGCCCCGATCAAGGTCATCACCGTGCGTGCCACCGGCTTCGACGCGGTGAACGCCGAGGGCGGCTCGGCGGCCGTCGAGCAGGTCTCCGGCAGCGGTGACGCCGGCAAGTCCGCGTTCGTCGGCGAAGAGCTGGCCAAGTCCGACCGCCCGGAGCTGACCGCGGCCAAGATCGTCGTTTCCGGCGGCCGCGGCATGCAGAACGGCGACAACTTCAAGCACCTGTACTCGCTGGCCGACAAGCTCGGCGCCGCGGTCGGTGCCTCGCGCGCCGCGGTCGACGCCGGCTTCGTGCCGAACGACATGCAGGTCGGCCAGACCGGCAAGATCGTCGCGCCGCAGCTGTACATCGCCGTTGGCATCTCCGGTGCGATCCAGCACCTGGCGGGCATGAAGGACTCCAAGGTGATCGTTGCGATCAACAAGGATGAGGAAGCGCCGATCTTCCAGGTCGCCGACTACGGCCTGGTCGGGGATCTGTTCGAGATCCTGCCGGAGCTGGCCACGCAGCTGGGTTGACGGCGACCTCTTCCGGGGCCCCAGGCGAGGCAGGCTGGCGACGAACGGCTAAAGCCGAGGCGGATCGGTGCTGTCCATGAAACAGCTGCCGCTCCGCCAATCGGGTTTGCGCTCGCCAGGCGGGGGCTCTAAAACCTAAGGTGCTGCCAGCCACCACCCGGCAGTGCCATACGAAGAGGACGTGATGACCACTGCCAATCAACAGTTTGCCAGCGACAACTACTCCGGCATCTGCCCCGAAGCCTGGGAGGCCATGGCGAGGGCGAATCAGGGCCACGACAAGGCCTATGGCAACGACCAATGGACCACCCGCGCCGCCGAACACTTCCGCGCGCTGTTCGACACCGACTGCGAGGTGTTCTTCGCCTTCAACGGCACGGCGGCCAACTCGCTGGCCTTGTCGTCGCTCTGCCAGAGCTACCACAGCGTCATCTGCGGCGACATCGCGCATATCGAAACCGATGAGTGCGGCGCGCCGGAATTCTTCTCCAACGGCTCCAAGCTGCTGGTTGCGCGGACCGAGCAGGGCAGGCTGACGCCAGCGGCCATCCGTGAAATCGCCCTCAAGCGCAAGGATATCCATTACCCCAAGCCGCGCGTGGTAAGCCTGACCCAGGCCACCGAGGTTGGTACCGTCTACCAGCCCGAGCAACTGCGTGCCATCAGCGATACCTGCAAGGAGCTCGGGCTGCACCTGCATATGGACGGCGCGCGCTTCGCCAATGCCTGTGCGCACCTGGGCATGTCGCCCGCCGAGCTGAGCTGGAAAGCAGGCGTCGATGTGCTTTGTTTCGGTGGCACGAAGAACGGCATGGCAGTGGGCGAGGCCATCCTGTTCTTCAATCGCGAACTGGCCGTCGATTTCGAGTATCGCTGCAAGCAGGCCGGCCAGCTGGCTTCCAAGATGCGCTTTCTGTCGGCTCCCTGGGTCGGGCTGCTCGAGAACGGTGCCTGGCTGAAATACGCCGAGCATGCCAACCGCTGCGCCCAGCTGCTGGCCGAGCTGATCCGGGAACTGCCAGGCGTCGAGCTGATGTTTCCGGTGCAGGCCAACGGCGTCTTCGTCAGTCTTCCCCCCGCGGCGCTGGAAGCGCTGAGAAACCGCGGCTGGATGTTCTATACCTTCATCGGCGTCGGTGGTGCGCGCTTCATGTGCTCGTGGGACACCCGCGAAGAGTGCGTACGCCAGCTGGCCGCTGACATACGCGCGGCCGTGACCGGCGCAGCCTAGGCGGCAATCCGGCGGCGCGGGAGTTGCGGGCCGGCTCAGGCAGTCGCCGCCGGAGGGCCGGCAACCGTGACCGTTACGCTCGTTCTCCGGCCTCTCGGTCGAGGTGCGTCCCTTCGGTGTGGCCCTGGCTTCGCGCATCGTAGCGATGTCGTGCGGCCCGAAACTCATCGGCGTGCCCGATTACCCACGTCCATAGCGGCACCATCTGGGCAAGCAGTCCGCGGCCAAGGGCCGTGAGTTCGTATTCGACCCGGGGCGGGACTTCGGCGTGGTCCTGCCGATGGACCAGGCCGTCGCGCTCCAGCTGGCGCAGGCTGCGCGTCAGCATCCGCTGCGTTACCCCGTCCAGGCGCCTGGCCAGTTCGGCGTGGCGCAGCCGGCCGGCGACGCCAAGCGTATGAACGACTCCGAGTGACCAGCGATTGCCGGCATGACTCAGCACGTCACGCTTGAGGCCGTCGTCGTCCGCGCTCAGCGAGCGTGGCGAAGCTCAAGGGCGACCTGGCCGCCGACCCTGGCGACCCGATGAAAAAGTATCGCGCGGTGTTTGCCGAGGGGCGCGGCGTGGCATGGGACAAGCGCCTGACGTTCAACGCCGCGCAAGGCATCGAGCTGACAACGGCAGCGCAGTGGATCGCGCGGAACCTCGTGCCTGGCCCCGGCGCGTAACCGTAGCGACTCCGTGCGGGGGAGGCTCACCCGGTGGTTGCGACAGCCAGTATGAGCGCGTCGTGATCGCAGACGCCGGCGGAACGGCATTAATCCACAAAGGCTGTGGATAATGCCGTTGATATCTCCCGGATAACCGGCGCCGCGCCCTGTGTACCCTGGGCTGCCGTTAGATTGCGCATTTTTTGATCGCAAAAAAATGCTTGCAAATCAGTAGGATGTAAGCGCCCTTGGCCGGTCGTTCCGGGCCTTGCCGTTCAGCCCGAGGTGCCTGGCCCAGGGTGCCGGAGGCGCGTCGGAATACCTGCCACCGGATCGCTGCGCCATCTCTGCGCGGCGCGGCGTGCCTTGTACGCGACCCAACCAGCTGCGCGCGCACCTTTGCCACCGACCGATGCGCGCAACCGGGGCGCGCCATCGTCGCCAGCCCGGGCAGTGCGTCAGTGAGTGGATTGGGCCAGGTTCGCATAGTCGGCCGTCAGCGCCTCGAGCTTCTGCAGCAGGGATTCGCTGGTCGTGACGATGACGGTCGGCACATAGCGTGATTCATCCGCCAGTTGGAAGCCGGCCCGGGCGAAGCGCCACTGCTTGTCGATCTGGTCGAGCCGTTGGGTGATCGCGGCTGTGTTCTGCTTGGCCCCATGCAGCTCGGCCAGTCCTTCGTCGAATTCCTGAACGGCGGTGACGAATTCTCGCTTGAGCTCCGGGGCCGGCAGGTTCCAGCTCAACGCCAGGTAAAGCATGGCGATGCGCTGGCTCAGCATGCGCAGCCGCCCGCTGCGGTTGACCAGATGCGCGGCCTGGCTGCCATTGTGCTGCTCGATGCGCTTTACCAGGCCCTCACTCTGGCTGAGAAAGCGCTCGGCCAGACGCAGAACGTCCAGCGAGTTGGCCTTGTCCGGCTTGCCCAGGGCGAGCTCGCGAAACTGCTGCCAGGTAGCGAAGGCTTCGTCCACCGCCGCGCGGATCGCGGCGTTCGGCGCATAGTCGGCCAACAGCAGGCTGTTCTCTTCGGCACTGGCGACGCTTTGGTCGAGCTGCGTCAGCGCCTGTTCGGTGCGGGTATCGGTGCCGATCATCAGGTAGCTCTTGGCGACGCGCTGGCTGAGCATGCGCTGTTGCCCGGCGCGGTTGACGGCTTCGGCGTCGTTGATGGCGGCCTGGCAGGGCAGGGTGCCCAGCAGCAGGCTGAGGAAAAGCAGGTGGGTCAATTTTTGGCGGATCATGCGGCCTCCTAGCTGTACGCAATCGACACGACGCCCAAGCGAGCGCCATGGCTGAACCGCGGCAGACGATAGGAGCGCCGGCCGTACGGCAAATGATGCGAATCAAGCGCTGAAGAGCCGGAAGAGGTATGCCTTGCCGGCGACCGGAGTACCTCGCCGGGCGCCAGGCCGCAGCCCTGTTGATGCGACCAGCACGGCGGCCATGGAACGGGAAATGTGCGGTTTTGTGCAGAGCGTCTCGTATGGTTGCGCCGCAGGTCGCGGTGATTGCGCATACGGCTCGCGCTGGCCGCACCCGTGGCTGCGCAGGCCAGTGGCCGAAGCGCTCAGCGCACTCGCTTCGGCCACTGGCGGCTGTCGAAACGGGCTGGAAGACCCTGCTCCACTGGGCCGGAAAAGTGCCCCAAGCGCAGGTTGCCCCGAACTCAACCTCGATAGGCCGTTCACATTTAATAAGTCACAACGGAGAACGAGGATGAAAAGACCCTTGTTGGCACTGGCCAGCCTCGCATTTGCCGTCCCGGCGTTGGGCGATGAACCGCTGGTGGCCACCCGCCTGAACGGCCTCGACCTGGAGATCGAAGAGCTTGGCGTCCCTGCGGCGTCGTCCGAAAAGGTGGATCTTCGCGGCGTTCCGGCAATCAAGGTGACCAATCGCAGCGAAGAGATCGCGTCCTGCCAGTTTCATGCGCTGCCTGAGGAAACGGCGATGACCGCGGCGCCGGCCGTGTCGATCAGCCCGAACGAGGAAGTCGTCATGCGCGTGCCCGGCAAGTATTCCGCCGGCGGTCCGCTTGCGCTGCTGGTCTGCAAGCCGGAAGGCGTGGTCAGCGGCTGATCGCGTGGGCAGGACAGGGCCCATTCGTCGATACACAGCTCTCAGAGCCGAGGAGGCACCATGAACAGATCTTTGCTGACGCTCTCGCTCGCCGTGCTGCTGGCGGTCACCCAGCAGGCCGCGGCGCAGTGGCCGGCAGGCACCCCTCGCGAGGACACCGGCTCGCGCCCGAGCCCGATGGGTAATCCTGCACCGCAGCAGAAGCTCGAAACTCACCGGAACGAGCAAGGGCAGATCGTTACCGAAGATGGCCGGCCGGTGAAGGGCATGCCCGAGAACGACTCGGTACCCAACCGGAACATGCATCGAACCGAACAGGAAACCGTGACCGAAGACCCGCCACATCGCTCGGCAACGCCCGGCGAGCTGGAATGACGGCCGGCTGAACCCGCGCACCGCCTGGGCCCGGTCGGCCGCGCGGCGACGGCTCGGGGCTGTGGCCTGCTGGCTGCCGTCGAGCCTATGGGTAACCGGCTCCCGCTGTGTAGCATGGGCCAGGCGGCGGTTGAGCGAGACCCTCTGTGACACAACCCAACGAGCAAACGGCGACCCCGCTGGCGAACGACCTGTTCTGCGTCAGGCGCGCCGTTGTGGCTGATGCGCCGAGGCTGCCGGCTGTCGAGCGTTCGGCGGCCCGGGCATTCCGCAACGTGCCGGGCCTCGAATGGCTCGCCGACAGCCCCGTCCAGCCGGTCCAACGTATCGGCGAGCTGATCGAAGGTGGCAATGCCTGGGTCGCGGCATCCGGGAGAGGCGACATCCTCGGCTTTCTCGTTGCCGAGCGCCGCGGCGACGGCCTGCACATCTGGGAGGTTTCGGTGATGCAGGCGCAGCAGGGGCAGGGCATTGGCCGTCAACTGATCGCTGCCGCCGTCTGCGCGGCGCGCGAGCAGCGCCTGGCCCGTGTAACGCTGACCACCTTTAGCGACGTGCCCTGGAACCGGCCGTTTTACGAGCGCCTGGGTTTCGTCTGCCAACCGGAGCGCGAGAGCGCTGCCTGGCTGAGAGGGATCGCCGAGCAGGAGCGCGCCCAGGGTCTGACCCAGCGCTGCATCATGGCATTGGCCATCGGCCGGTAGGCCTGCTCATCGAGCGGGGCAACACTGTGCGCTTCGCGCCGCTCAGCACACGCACACCTGAACGCTCGCGGAGCGGGCGAGTGCGGCAAGCCGGCACTCGCCACTGTTGCGGATCAGAAAGCCAGGCCGACCTTGAAGCCATATTCGTCGCGTTCCAGCTCGGCGCTGTCGGACAGGTCGTCGCCACCTTCGAGCTGGTAGTTGGTGCGGGTGTAGTAGACCCCTGCGGTGAGCGGCAGCTGACCCTCGCGGTTCATCAGCAGCGTGAGCTCGGCGTATGGGTGTGCCTTGTCCTTCAGGTCGGCGGTGTCGCTGCCGACGTCATCGATCTTCAGTTTCGCTTCGCCCTCCATCGAATAGCGGGCGCCGGCCTCGAAGCGGATCAGCGAGGGGCCGAAGTCGTGGTTATAGCCCAGCGCCGCCTTGGCGAACGGCATCTTGTTGGTCAGGCGTGCATCGTAGTCATTGTCCTCGGGCTCGAAGCGCGACCAGCTGTAACCGGCGCCGACCAGCACATCCATGTAATTGCGGGCATCCAGCGCGAAGCGCCAGCCCAGGTCGACATCGGCCTGCGCCTCCTTCACCTCGATATCGTTCTTCTCGCCGTACTTGCCGCTGATGCCAGCCTGGTAGATCAGCCCTTGCGTACCGCTCAGCTTGTTACCGAAGTCGAGAAACAGGCCGCCCTGACCGAGGTAGGCCTTGTCATCCGTATCGACGTCATCGGAATCGAACTGGGTTTCGTTGTAGGCGCCGAGCACCCCGAGCCTTAGCAGCGGATCGCCTTGCGCGGCGAAGCCCGACAAGGGGACGCACAGCGCGCCAGCGGAGAGGACGGAAAGCGAGACTGCCCGAAGTTTGTTCATTCTTTTATCGCTCCAAAACATGCAAGAGGTCTTGGCGTGAGGCCGCGGCGAGCGACGGAGAAGTGTTATCGAAATATCAACTGCTGATGACTCGCCTGTTTCGCAAAACCGTCACGCCACTATCACCGACCGCCAGGCTAGAGCGGCTGTTCGGTTCTGAAGCTGACCGAAAAGCCAAGATGGAGGTGTTTCCGATGGATGGTGCGTTGAATGCGTTGTTTGAATATCGGGTGCTGTAGCACCACGCCAGCGATTGCCGTTCGTCTGGCAGGGCCGCAGATTTATTTGTGGGCGGTCAATGATCGGAATTAACTCCGTCTCGCTTGTTTCATCGGCCGGACATGACTGTCGTCAAAGTTTCCCTTTCATCCGGCTTAATCCTCGATCAGCAACTTTGATTTCAACTAGCAAAGTTATTGAATCGCACGGCCGGGCACTCGGGAGCCGCCTGGCAGGGCCCGGCAGCCTGGCTAGACTGCGCAGTAACAACAGGCGGCGAGGGGCGGCTCCGTTTCAGGTTCTCGCGTCGCAATGTTCATTCTTCGCCTGTTGCAGAACTGCCGCGAGCTCCAGCGGTAATTGCAGCCAAGAGGAGACGGTCATGCAGGCTCGGAAGTTGTACGGCCCGTTGAAGATAATTAGCGTTGTCGTGCTGGTATTGATGGCCAGTGCCATGCTCTATGCGTTCTCCATGACTCTCATCCACTGGACCGGCATCAGCGTTTGAGGGGCAGAACATGAACAATCGCCAGGCAAGATTATTCGCCGTTGCCGCCACGGGACTGTCCGCGCTTCTGTTTCTCGGCCTTACGCTGGACAGCCACCGCCAGTTTCCCGAGCTGACCAACGCCCAGGACATCACGCCGCAAGTGCGGCACGGCATGGACGTGTGGCACAAGTACAACTGCATCAACTGCCACACCCTGTTCGGGGAAGGCGCCTATTACGCCCCGGATCTGACGAAGATCACCCAGCACCGCGGCGAGCCGTATCTGAAGGCCTACATGCGCGACCCGTCGCGCTTCTACAACGAACTGACCCACCGCCGGCTGATGCCGCGGCAGGACCTGGCCGAAGACGAGATCAGCGACCTGATCGCCTTTCTCGACTGGGTCAGCAAGGTCGACAACCAGGGCTGGCCACCGCGGCCGATCCTCGTCACCGGCAGCTTCGCGCCAGGCGCCGCGACGCTTGCGGCTGCCGGCAGCAGCGGCCAGACGCCGACCGGGGCGCGGCCGGTGGATGCCGGTGACGACCCGCGGGCGCTCGGCGAGCAGCTGTTCAAGACCGCGACGCCGGCCTGCAATGCCTGCCATTCCACCGTGCCGGGTGCGGACATGGCCGGGCCTTCGCTTGCTGGGATCGGTACGCGGGCGGCGCAGACCGTGGCCTCGCCGGACTACCACGGCAAGGCCAAGGACGCCGGCGGCTACATCCGCGAATCGATCCTGTCGCCCAGCGCCCACATCGTGCCCGGCGAGATGTACTCGGCTGACGGCACGTCGTTCATGCCCACCGGCTACGGGCAGAGCCTGTCGGACGAACAGGTCGGGCAGCTGGTGGCCTTTCTCGAAACCCTCAAGTAACCGCGAAGGGCCGCGGCCGCGGGCCGACCCAGCCAGATCAAGGGGAGACTACGATGCGCTATCAGTCCCAATCGGTGGCCTATTGGTACTTCGCCGTCGCGATGGTGCTGTTCGGCCTGCAGCTGGTGTTCGGCCTGCTCTCGGCCACCAAGTACATCGGCCCGGACCCACTGCTGTACATCCTGCCGTTCGACGTGACCAAGGTGATCCATACGAATCTGCTGATCGTCTGGGTGCTGACCGGCTTCATGGGCGCGACCTACTGGATGATTCCCGAGGAATCGCGTACCGAACTGCACAGCACGCGGCTGGCGTACATCCAGTTGGGGCTGTGGACGCTGATGGGCGTCACCGCGATCATCGGCTACCTGTTTCGCTACGGCACCGGCAACAAGCTGCTCGAGCAGCCGCTGCCGCACAAGATCGTCATCGTCATCTGCATGCTGATCTTCCTCTACAACGTCGGCATGACCATCCGCAAGGCGCGGCGCTTCACCACCACCGAGGCGGTGCTGATGATCGGCTTCGTCAGCGCGGCGCTGCTTTACCTGCCGGCGCTGCTGCATTACGAGAACTACACCGTGTCGATCTTCTACCGCTGGTGGACCATCCACCTGTGGGTCGAGGGCGTGTGGATGATGATCATGGGCGGGTTTCTGGCCTACCTGCTGATCCGCCTGTCCGGCGCCGACCGCGAGGTGATGGAGAAGTGGCTGTACGTGATCGTCGGGCTGGTGTTCATCGCCGGCATCCTGGGCACCGCGCACCACTATTACTGGGTCGGCGTGCCCAGCTACTGGTTGCCGATCGGCGGGCTGTTCAGCGCGCTCGAGCCGCTGGCGCTGGTCGGCATGGCCGCCTATGCCTACGGTGCGATCCGCCGTTCCGGGCTGGCCCACCCGAATACGCTGGCGCTGCACTGGACGATCGGCAGCGCGGTGTTCTCGCTGTTCGGCGCCGGCCTGCTGGGCCTGGCGCATACCTGGCCGAGCGTGAACAAGTGGACCCACGGCACCCTGATCACCGCCATGCACGGGCATGCCGCCTTCTATGGCGCCTACGCGATGATCGTGCTGGCGATGATCAGCTATGCGCTGCCGTCGCTGACCGGCGGGCGCCGCGAGCAGGGCAGCACGCTGGGCTACTGGGCGTTCTGGCTGCAGATCAGCGGGATGTTCGGCATGACGCTGTCGTTCGCCACCGCCGGCATCGCGCAGGTCTACCTGGAGCGGATCATGGGCATGGGCTATCTCGATGCGCAGCTCAAGATCCAGATTCACTTCGTCATGCTGATCGCCACGGCCTCGCTGTTCACCGTGGGCGTGGCGCTGTTCATCTATGACTTCTTCCGCCACGCGCCACGCCTGGTGGTCGATGAGCCTGCGTCCGCGCCGGCGCCGGTGCGTTCGGCATGAACCTGCCGGAGCAACCGACCGCGCTGCGCCCCCATGAGGAACCGTTCTACCTGCCCGTGGGCGACGAAGTGGCGCTGTTCGAGCGCTGCCACGCGCGTGGACTGGCGGTGATGCTCAAGGGCCCGACCGGCTGCGGCAAGACGCGTTTCATTGAGCACATGGCCTGGCGCCTCGGCCGGCCGCTGGTGACCATCGCCTGCCATGACGACCTGTCGGCCAGCGACCTGATCGGTCGGTTCCTGATCCGGCATGACGGCACCGCCTGGCAGGACGGGCCCTTGACCCGGGCCGTGCGCGAAGGCGCCATCTGCTACCTGGACGAGGTCGTCGAGGCGCGGCAGGACACCGTCGTGGTGCTGCATGCGCTGACCGATCACCGTCGCCTGCTGCCGATCGACAAAACTGGCGAGCTGCTGCAGGCCCCGCCCGGGTTCCAGCTCGTGGTGTCGTACAACCCCGGCTACCAGCGCATGCTCAAGGACCTCAAGCCCAGCACCCGTCAGCGCTTCGTGGCGCTGGACCTGGGCTTTCCGGATGCCGACCGCGAGGCCTGCATCGTGCAGCGCGAAAGCGGGGTCGATGCGCCCACGGCGCGTTCGCTGGTCGCCCTGGCGCAGCGGCTGCGGGCGCTGCGTGACCGCGGCCTGAGCGAAGTGCCGAGCACCCGGCTGCTGGTCGCTGCCGGTGCGCTTTGCGCGCAGGGCATCGAGATTCGCGCGGCCTGCCTGGCGGCGATCGTTTCGCCGCTGTCGGACGACGAAACACTGGTCGACGCGATGCGCGATCTGGTCGACGCCACCTTCATCTAGCCATGGCCGAAGCCGAGGAAGTCCTCACCGATGCTGCGCGTCATGCGACGGTCTTCGCCCAGCGCCTGTGGCAGCGCTATCGGCCTGCGCCGCCCGCGGTGCCCATGCTGTCGCTCGAGGCGGTTGCCGAGCGTCTCGACCTGCTGCTGCTCGCGGTGCTCGGCCAGCCCGTACCGTTGCGCGTGGCCCAACCGCCGGCACGCGCGACCTGGTTGGCGCGCTGTTTCGGCCGCAGCCCCCGGCCGTACCGGCGCGAGGCGGTACCGGCCACGGACGGGCGCCAGCTGTGGCTGCCGCGCGGGCTTGGCGTAGCCGACCAGGGGCGGGCAGCGGTGCTCTACAAGGCCATGGCATTGCATCAGGCGATGCGGATTCGCCGCGGCAGCGCGCAGGCGGCCTGGCGTACGCTGCCGCCGCTGGCCGGCGCGCTTTATCAGCTGTTCGAGGCGTATGCCGCCGAGTGCGACCTGCTGCGCGAACTGCCGGGCTGCGCAGCCGACCTGCAGGCGTTGCGCGCCGAGTGCCTGGCGCGCCGGCCGCCGCTCTCTGCTTTCGGCCCGGCGCGGCGAGGGGTGGAACACCGCGTTCGCGCGCTGCTCGCCGGGCGGGCCGCTGGCTTTCCCGTGGCCACTTCGCCGGCTGACTCGATGGCGCTCGCCATGCAACTGCTCGAAGGCTGGCCAGCCCTGGCACCGGGAGACGCCCTGGGTGACGAGCCCCTGTTCGCGGATTTCTGGACCGGCTGCCTGCTCGAACCCGCGCCCGAGCGCTGTCCGGCAACCGAAGCGCTGCGCGGCGAGCAGAGCGACACGCCGCCGCGCAGCGCCCGCCTGGCGCGGCGCCCCGAGGTCCGCCAGGCGCACGACGAGGAACGGCAGGCGGATGGGCCTGGCCCGCTGATGATCCAGCTCGACGAGCCGCATCCGCACGCCGAGGACCCGCTGGGGCTGCAGCGTCCCATCGACCGGGACGACGGCGCCGACGCCGAGCTCTATGGCGAGCTGCTCGGCGAGTTGCCCCGTGCACGCCTGGTCAGCTCACCGGGACAGCCGCGCGAGGTGCTGCTCAGCGACGACCCGCCGGAGCCTGCGCAGCGGCTGGCTGCGCCGCCGGGATTGGCGAGCGCGCAGGGCTGCGTCTACCCCGAATGGGACCATCGAACCGGCCGTTACGCCGAGCAGGGCGCGACGGTCCGGCCCGGCGTGGCGCAAGCCGGCAGCGAGGCCTGGGTGGCGCAGACGCTCGAGGTACACCGGGGCATGCTGGCCGGGATCCGCAGGCGCTTCGAACTGCTGCGCGCGCGCCGGGTGTGGCTGCGCGCACAGGTTGATGGCGACGAGCTGGATGTCGATGCCTACGTCGATGCAGCGGCGGCGATGCAGGCCGGGCAGGGGCTGAGCGACCGGCTCTACCAGGCCAACCACGCGCAGCAGCGGGACCTGGCGATCCTCGTCTTGATCGATGTCAGCGGCTCCACCGACAGCTGGGTCTCGCAGGGGCGGCGGGTCATCGACGTCGAGCGCGAAGCCCTGCTGCTGCTCTGCATCGCCCTGCAGGGGCTGGGCTCACCCTATGCGGTACAGGCCTTTTCCGGGCAGGGCCGCGATGCGGTCAGCGTGCGCGAGCTCAAGGGTTTCGACGAGGCATACAGCCAGGGCGTTGCCTTGCGGATCGCCGCACTGGAGCCGGAACACTACACCCGTTGCGGCGCGGCCATCCGCCATGCCAGCACGGCACTCATGGCGCAGCCGGCCGCGCATCGCCTGCTGCTGGTGCTCTCCGACGGCAAACCCAGTGACGAGGATCAGTACGCGGGGCCGTACGGCGTGGAGGACAGCCGGCAGGCCGTGCTGGAGGCCACGCTGCAGGGGATTTCGCCGTTCTGCCTGACGATCGATCGCCAGGCCGGTGCCTACCTGCCGCGAATGTTCGGCGCGTCCCGCTATGCGCTGCTGCCCCGGCCCGATCTGCTGCCGACGGTCCTGCTCGACTGGATGCGCCGGCTGCTGCAACGCTGAAGGATGCACCAGAACGAGGCATTCCCGGACGGCTGCCCTTCAGAGTCGCGGCTGCACGCCGATAGCCCGGCTGTGTCTTTGCCATCAGGGTGTGTCCGATGCTGTCCCGACTTTCCATCCAGCTCAAGCTGACCGCGCTGGCCGGCCTGTGCCTGCTGGTCATCGTCTCGCTGCTCATTTCCGCCTCGCTGTACCAGTCGGCCAAGAGTGCCGCGGTGGTCCGCGACATGAGCGCGAGCATGCTCGAAGCGTCGGCCGACGCACGCATGCAGGCGCTCGCCCAGGCCCAGGCGCAGGGGATACGTGCCGAGTTCATGGACAACTACGCCTATGCGCGCAGCCTTGCCGAGCAGGTCGCGATGCTGCGCGAGCAGTTCCGGCAGGGCGACATCAGTGCCCAGACCCTGCGCGTGACGCTGGCGTCGCGGCTGGGCGATGCGCTGAAGGCGCGTCCGCAGCTGCTCGGGGTTTACATGTCCTTCGAGCCGAACGGCCTCGACGGGCAGGATGCCGAGTTCCTCGACGATTACGTGGCCGGGAGCAACCTGCACGGGCGTTTCTCGATGTACTGGTCGCAGATCGCCGACGGCCAGTTCCAGTCCGAGATGACCACCGAGGACGAACTTGCCGACACCACGCCAGGGCCGAGCGGCATGCCCTACAACAGCTGGTATACCTGCCCGCTGACAACCGCGGCGCCCTGCCTGCTGGACCCGTATCTCGATGAGGTCGATCGGCGGCCGGTGCTGATGACCAGCATCGCCTTGCCGCTGCGCGACGGCGATCAGGTGATCGGGGTGGTCGGCCTCGACATCCGCCTGGCCACGTTGCAAAGCGTGGTCGAGGCCGCCAACCGGGACCTCTATGACGGCCACGGTGACATCGGCATCGTCAGCCCGACCGGGCTGATCGCCGGGCACAGCGGTTCGGCCTCCTGGCTGGGCAAGCCGCTGGACGAGGCCTATGCGGAACAGGCCGGTGAAATCCGTCGGGTCCTGGGCAGCGGTGCGCCGGCGTCGCTGGCTGCAAGCGAGCAGCTGAGTGTGGTGGCGCCGATTCAGCCGATACCGGCGGCCAAGCCCTGGGGCGTGGTCATTCGGGCGCCGCGTGACGTGGTGCTGGCGCGGGCGCAGGCCCTGGAGCAGACGCTGGATCAGCAGCGCGCGACCGACAACCTGTACTCGGTCCTGGTTGGCGTGCTGGCGATCGGCGTGGGGCTGCTGCTGGTCGGCCTGATGGCGCGCAGCATCACCCGGCCGATCCTCACGGTAGCCGAGCGGCTCGAAGACATTGCCGGCGGCGAGGGCGACCTGACCCGGCGCCTGGACTACGCCAGCCGTGACGAGCTGGGTCGTCTGGCGGTGGGCTTCAACCGCTTTCTCGACAAGCTCCAGCCGATCGTCGCCGAGGTCAAACGCTCCGTACAGGATGCCCGGGCGACGGCCGATCGCTCGGCCGGAATTGCCAACCACACCAGCCAGGGCATGCAGGCGCAGCTCAGCGAGGTCGAGCAGGTGGCAACCGCCTCCAACGAGATGAGCGCGACCGCGCAGGGCGTGGCGCAGAACGCGGCCGAAGCGGCAGAGGCCGCGCGCTCGGCCGATCAGGCGTCACGCGAAGGGCTGGCGGTGATCGACGAAACCACGCGGCGTATCGAGCGCCTGGCGCATGACATGAGCAGCGCGATGCAGCAGGTCGAAAGCCTGGCCAGCAGCAGCCAGCAGATCGGCTCTGTGCTCGAGACCATCCGCGCTATCGCCGAGCAGACCAACCTGCTGGCGCTCAACGCGGCGATCGAAGCGGCCCGTGCCGGAGAGAACGGGCGTGGCTTCGCCGTGGTCGCCGACGAGGTGCGCCATCTGGCGCGACGCACGCAGGAGTCGATCGAGGACATCCGCGTGGTCATCGAGGGGCTGCAGCAGGGCACGCGCGAGGTGGTGCAGAGCATGAGCGCCGAATACCAGCAGGCCCAGGACAACGTCGAGCACGTTGCGCAGGCGGTCAGCGCGCTGCAGCGTATCGGCGGCTCGGTATCGGTGATCACCTCGATGACCCTGCAGATCGCCAGCGCGGCAGAAGAGCAGAGCGCCGTCGCCGAGGAAATCAATCGCAATGTGCAGGGCATTCGTGAGGTGACCGAATCGCTTACCGGGCAGGCCGACGAGTCGGCACGCGTGAGCCAGTCGCTCAATACCCTGGCCAATCACCAGCAGACCCTGATGGACCAGTTCAAGGTGTAGCGTTCGGGTGCGCCGGCCGTGCGGGGCATGGCGCATATCCCTGGCACGGGTAGGGGTATGTGGCACTTTGCCACCAATGGTCGCCTCGAGCGTCGCTTAAAATGCGCAGCGTACGGTTCGCCGGATGTCGGGGGTAAGGATTTGAAGGGACGAGCAGGGTTGCTGGCGTTATCGTTGCTGTTGTTGACTCTGGTGCCGATGTGGGCCGCGGTCATTGGCGAAATCCGCCATGAACGCGTATTGACCGAGGCCGTCGCGCGCAAGGATGCGATGAACCTCGCGACCGCCTTCGAGGCGCATGTACGCAGCGTGATTCGGCTGATGGACATGATCCTGCTCGACATGCGGGCTGACCTGCTGGATCAACGACCGCTCGAGCAGACGCTCGGCAAAGAGCAGCAGGCGTATGGCAGCGTCGTCACCCAGATGGCGGTGATCGACGCTCAGGGCCGGCTGGTGTTCTCCAATCTCGCCAAGGTCGAAACACCGGTCGACCTGAGCGACCGGGAACATTTTCGTGTACACCGCGACCATCCCCAGCAGGACCGTCTGTACATCAGCAAGCCGGTGCTCGGGCGCGTATCCAAGCAATGGACCATCCAGTTCACCCGGCCCATTCACAAGGATGGGCAGTTCGCCGGGGTGCTGGTGCTCTCGGTGCCGACGGGCTTCTTTAGCGACTACTACCAGCAGATCGACGTCGGAGCCCACGGCATGATCGCCCTGCTCGGCACCGATCGCAGCTTGCGCGCCATCGCCTCGGGCTCGCCCATTCCGGGGCGCTATGGGCGTTTCCAGGTGCCCGAGTCGAGGCCTTATTTCGCGGCGCAGTCGCCGCCGCAAGGCTATTACGAAGGCATCAGCGCCATTGATGGCGAGCATCGGCTGGGCGCCTATCGGCGCCTGAAAGAGGACGGAGTGGTGGTCGTGGTGCTGTTATCTCCGGATGACTTCATGGTGGCTTTCGAGGCACGCAAGCAGCTCTTGCTGGCTTCGGCAGCGCTGATCTCGGTGCTGTTGCTGGCGCTCGCCGTCCTCCTGTATGTGCTTGCTCGTCGCCACTTCCTGAGCACGGCGCGACTGCAGGACGCGCATCAGGTCATGTCGCAGCTGGCCAGCACCGACATGCTGACGGGCGTCAGCAACCGCCGGGCATTGCTGCTCGACCTGGCGGCCGAGGTCGATCGTGCGCAGCGTCACGGCGAGCCGCTGAGCCTGGTGATGCTCGATATCGATCATTTCAAGCACGTCAACGACGCCTATGGCCACCCGATCGGCGATGAGGTGCTGAAGGCCTTTACCGCCACCTGCATGCGCATGCTGCGCTCTCACGACCTCATCGGTCGTTTGGGCGGCGAGGAGTTTGCGCTCGTCCTGCCGCATACCGATGCCGAGGGCGCCCGCTGCGTCGCCGAAAAGATTCGCCTGGCCATTGCCGGCGAACCCATCGTGACCTCGGTTGGCGACATCGCCATCACGGTGAGCCTGGGGCTGACACAACTGCAGGCCGACGACCAGCACATCGATGCCTTGATCGCCCGCGCCGACCGCGCGCTGTACCGGGCCAAGCGCACTGGTCGCAACCAGGTATGCAGCTGGGTGATCGAGGCGGACGGTTCTGGCAATGACTCGATTGGCGTGATGCAGGGCGTGCCCTGCTGAGCTGGGCGGGGCTGCACCACCGGGCGACAGGTGATGCCGCACGCTGACCGGCCGCCGCGCGTTCAGCGATAGCGGATGCCTGCGGCGCTGCTACTCACCCGCGTGCCGGCCTGGCCGAGGACGATCGCCTGGATGTCGGCCAGGGCGCCGATCACCGCATCCTTGCCGGTCTGCCGAGCGAAGCCGCAAGCCGCCTGGATCTTCGGCCCCATCGAGCCCGCGGCGAAGGGCAGTGGCTCGAGCGCGTCCGGATGCGCCAGGGCGATGGCCCGCTGCGCCGCGGTGCCCCAGCCGGTATAGGCGGCATCGACGTCGGTGGCGATCAGCAGCAGGTCCGCGGCCAGCACCTCGGCCAACAGCGCCGAGCACAGGTCCTTGTCGATCACCGCCTCGATGCCACGCGAACGCTGCTGGGCATCGCACACGGTGGGAATGCCGCCGCCACCGGCGCAGATCACCACGCAACCGCGCTCCAGCAGCCACTGGATCGGCCGCAGCTGGTGAATGCGTCGTGGCCGGGGGCTGGGCACCACGCGGCGGAAGTGCGCGCCGTCGGCGGCCATCTGCCAGCCTTTCTCGGCCTGCAGGCGGTCGGCGTCCTCACGACTGTAGATCGGGCCGATGGGTTTGCTCGGTGAGGCGAACGCGGGGTCGGCCGGGTCCACTTCGACCTGGGTCAGCAAGGTCGCCAGCGGCGTGCCCGCGGGCAGCCGATTGCCGAGCTCCTGTTCGATCATGTAGCCGATCATGCCTTCGGTCTCCGCGCCGAGCACATCGAGCGGGTAGGCGCCCTCCGGGCCGTAGGCCGCGCCCTGCAACGCCAGCAGACCGACCTGGGGACCATTGCCGTGGGCGATCACCAACTGGTTGCCGGGCGCGATCTGCGCGATCTGGCTGCAGGCCAGCTGAACGTTCTCGCGCTGGCGCTCGGCGCTCATCGGCTCGCCGCGGCGTAGCAGGGCGTTGCCGCCCAGGGCGATGACAATGCGCATGCTCATTCCTCGTGTCAGATGCCGCCGAGCGTGGCGACCAGCACCGCCTTGATGGTGTGCATGCGGTTCTCGGCCTGGTCGAAGACGATGCTCGCCGGCGACTCGAACACCTCGTCGGTCACTTCGATCCCGCCCGCCAGCTCCGGATGATGCCCGGCGATCTCCTTCCCGACCTTGGTCTCGGCGTTGTGAAAGGCCGGCAGGCAGTGCATGAATTTCACCCGCGGATTGCCGGCCGCCTGCATCAGCGCCGCGTTGACCTGATAGGGCAGCAGCAGGGCGATGCGTTCGCCCCAGGTCTCGACCGGCTCGCCCATCGATACCCAGACATCGGTGTGAATGAAGTCGACGTCGCGGACGGCTTCGCGCGGGTCCTCGGTCAGCGTCAGCCGCGCACCGGACTGCGCGGCGAACGCGCGACAGGCGGCCAGGTGTTCTTCGTGCGGCCAGAGCGCCTTGGGCGCACCGATGCGCACGTCCATGCCCAGCTTGGCGCCGACCAGCAGCAGTGAGTTGCCCATGTTGTTGCGTGCGTCGCCGACGTAGGCGTAGCGGATCTGCTGCAGCGGCTTGTCGCTGTGCTCGCGCATGGTCAGCACGTCGGCAAGCATCTGCGTGGGGTGGTACTCGTCGGTCAGGCCGTTGAACACCGGCACGCCGGAGAACTGCGCGAGTTCCTCGACCACCTGCTGGCTGTAGCCGCGGTATTCGATGGCGTCGTACATGCGCCCGAGCACGCGGGCGGTGTCCTTCATGGTCTCCTTGTGGCCGATCTGCGAGGACATCGGGTCGATGTAGGTGACGTTGGCGCCCTGGTCGTAGGCGGCGACCTCGAAGGCGCAGCGGGTGCGGGTCGAGGTCTTCTCGAAGATCAGGGCGATGTTCTTGCCCTTGAGGTGCTGGTGCTCGGTTCCGCTGTACTTGGCGCGCTTGAGGTCGCGAGCGAGATCGAGCAGGTAGCGCAGCTCGCGCTCGCTGTGGTGCGTGAGGCTGAGCAGGTGCCGGTTGTGCAGGTTGAACGCCATCGGGTCGGCTCCTCAGTAGTCCACGGGGTCGCGGGTGATCGGACAGGTCATGCAGTGGCCGCCGCCACGGCCGCGACCCAGTTCACTGGCGTCGATGGTGATGACCTCGACGCCGGCCTTGCGCAGCAGGGTATTGGTGTAGGTGTTGCGGTCGTAACCGATCACCACGCCGGGCTCGAGCGCGACCACGTTGTTGCCATCGTCCCATTGCTCGCGTTCGGCTTCGTAGCTGTCGCCGCCGGTTGCCACGGTGCGCAGCTTGTGGATGCCAAGGGCTTCGGCGACCACGTCGAGAAAGCACTTTTCTTCGCGGCGCACGTCGATACCGCCGGGTTTGCCCTCGTCGGGGCGCAAGCTGAAGGAAGTGATCGCCTGGACGGCTTCGGGGTAGATGGTCACCAGGTCGCGGTCGCAGAAGCTGAACACCGTATCCAGGTGCATGGACGCTCGACCGACCGGCAGGCCGGCGACGATCACGCGCTCGGCCGCGCCCTGCTGGAACAGCGATTGCGCCAGCTGGCCGATGGCCTGGCGCGAGGAGCGCTCGCCCATGCCGATCAGCACCACGCCGTTGCCCAGTGGCATCACGTCGCCGCCCTCGAGCGTGGCGAGGCCGTGGTCCAGCTCCGGGTCGCCGTACCAGACCTTGAAGTCGGCATTGGCGAAGGTCGGATGAAAGCGGTAGATGGTGGCGGCGAGCAGCGTTTCCTGCCGGCGCGCGGTCCAGTGCATCGGGTTCAGCGTCACGCCGCCATAGATCCAGCAGGTGGTGTCGCGGGTGAACAGGGTGTTCGGCAGTGGCGGCAGGATGAAGCTCGAGTGGCCCAGGTAGTCGCGGAACATCCGCACGATCTCGCCACTGTGCGTCCCCGGCAGGTCATCGCCGGAGACGCCGCCGATCAGGTATTCGGCCAGCCGGCGTGGCTCCAGCTCCTGCATCCAGGCGCGCACCTCGTGATGCAGGCCAAGGCCCACGAGGTTGGGCGTCAGCTTGCGATCGAGCAGCCAGCGTTTGGCTTCGGTGTCTTGCAGCGTCTCGGTGAGCAGGTTGTGCATCTCCAGCACCTCGACGCCGCGTTCGCGCATCTTGGTGACGAAGTCGAAATGGTCACGCTTGGCCTGGCTGACCCACAGCACGTCGTCGAACAGCAACTCGTCGCAGTTCGATGGTGTGAGACGTTGATGGGCAAGCCCGGGTGAGCAGACCAGCACCTGGCGCAGCTTGCCGACTTCCGAATGCACGCCGAGCGGGGGAGTGGGTGTAGCCATTCGCGTATCTCCTGTGTCGCGGTCCGGCCCGCCAATGGGCGGGGCCGGGCGGGTCAAAGGGTCAGGAAGCCGTCATAGAGGCCGTAGGCGGCGATCAGGGCACCGATCAGCACGGCGGCGAAGATGAGCTTTTCCGGCAGTGTGAATACCCGCTCGCCGAGCTCGCGTTTGGCCTTGGCGAAGAACAGCGCGCCGGGGGCGTAGAGCAGCGCCGACAACAGCAGGTACTGGATGCCGCCGGCGTACAGCAGCCAGGCGGCGTAGAGCAGGGCGATCAGCGCGATCAGCAGATCCTTGCGGCGCTCGCCCGGTTGCTGCTCGTAGGTCTCGCCGCGCCAGCTCACCAGCACCGCATAGGCCGCGGACCAGAAGTAGGGCACCAGGATCATCGACGTCGCCAGGTACAGCAGGTTGAGGTAGGTGGCGTCGTTGAACAGCGTGATGATCAGCATCAGCTGGATCAGCCCGTTCGACAGCCAGAGCGCATTGCTCGGGACCTGCCTGGCGTTCTCCTTGCGCAGAAAGGCCGGCATGGTGTGGTCGCGCGCGCCGGCGAAAAGTATCTCGGCGCACAGCAGCGTCCAGGCCAGCAGGCCGCCGAGCAGCGAGATCACCAGGCCGACGCTGATCAGCAGCGCGCCCCAGCGCCCGACCACATGCTCCAGCACGCCAGCCATGGAGGGGTTCTTCAGCGCCGCAAGTTCCGGTTGGCTGAGAATCCCCATCGACAGCACGTTGACCAGCACCAGAAGCAGCAGCACCGAATAGAAGCCGATGACGGTGGCCTTGCCGATATCGCGGCGCCGCTCTGCACGTGCCGAGTAGATGTTGGCCCCCTCGATCCCGATGAACACCCAGACGGTGACCAGCATCATCCCGCGCACCTGATTCAGCACGCTGCCAAGCTCGAGATTGCCGGTACCCCAGAAATCGGCCGTGAACACCTCGATCTTGAAGGCCAGCGCCGCAATGACTATGAACAGCACCAGCGGTACGACCTTGGCGATGGTCGTGACCAGGTTGAGGAAGGCCGCTTCGCGAATGCCGCTGAGCACCACGAAATGGATGCCCCACAGGAGCAGCGAAGCGCAGACGATGGCCAGTGCGGTATTGCCTTCGCCGAAGGCCGGGAAGAACAGCCCCAGGGTACTGAACAGCAGCACCAGGTAGCTGACGTTGCCGATCCAGGCGCTGATCCAGTAACCCCACGCCGAGGAGAAGCCCATGTAGTCGCCGAAGCCCGCCTTGGCATAGGCGTAGACGCCGGTGTCGAGCTCGGGCTTGCGGTTGGCCAGCGTCTGGAACACCAGGGCGAGGGTCAGCATGCCGATGCCGGTGATTGCCCAGCCGATCAGGACGGCGCCGGCACCGGCGCTCGCCGCCATGTTCTGTGGCAAGGAAAAGATGCCACCGCCGATCATCGAGCCGACCACCAGTGCCACCAGGGCACCAAGACGAAGCTTTTGCGCTGATTGAGGCATTGCCGCTGCTCCCTGCCGTCCATTATCGCTCTATTTAGCGCCGTTGCAGGGGGCGTCTGGCTGATCCAGGTCAGCCTTTGCGCATCGGTCCATCGGGCGGCTTGGCGACCGCGACCGTGCTCACTGCTGCCCGGTGAGCAGGTACTCGACCAGCGTGCGCGCGCAAGCCTCCATGCCCTGCTGCATGATCACTTCGTAGCCGTGGGTGTTCTCGGTAGGAATGGCCAGGCAGCCGGCGCGAGGCGAGGAGCCCGAGCCGAGCACGGCGCTCGCATCCGAAGCAAAGCCGGGCATCAGCGCCGGCTGCGGGCAATAACCGCAGCGCGCGGCGGCCTTGAGCAGCTCATCGGACACCTGTTTGGAGTAGAAGCCTTTCTCGTCACCTGTCAGCACGATGGGGTCGAGCGCCAGGCGGGTGTCGCACTCGGCGGCGATCGGACCGACTTCGAGCGCGATGCACAGCGAGCCGGGCAGGGTGCGCGCCGCGTACTGCGCGCCGGAATTGGTTTCTTCCTCGTTGGTCGTGAGCACGATCAGCACGTCGCCTTGCAGTTCGTGGGCGCGCTCGGCCAGGCGGCGGGCGGCGACCAGCGCGGCGACCAGCGGTGCGCGGTCGTCGAGAAAATGCCCGGCGATACAGTCGCGTATCGTAAAGGGCCGGCGCCAGTGGCGGCTGAGCGCCACCCGTGTGCCGGCGCGCACCCCCAGCTCGCCGAGTTCGGCTTTCGAATATCGGGTGATGACATGCACGTCGTGCCATTGCACGTCACCCTGCAACACATGCATCGACTGGCTGGACTCGCCGGTGCCGTGCATGGTGCCGAAGGACAGGGCACCATGGACCACCTCGCGCTCGCCGAGAATGTCCACCGGGCACATGCCGAAGTTCACCGGGTAGGCGCCGCCAAGCGCCACGACGCGCAGGCGGCCGTCATCGTCGATACGTTTGACCACCATGGCGATCTCGTCCTGGTGCGCCATTATCCGGGTGGTGCGGCGCTCTGCCTGCTCGCGCGGCATGCCCGTGGCCTCGATGCGGCCGATGAGGTTGGCTGCCTCGTCCTGCCAGACCGCCTGGCAGGATTGCTGCAATTGGCGCCGACAGATCTGGCGCACCTCGTCCTCCTGGCCTGCGGGGCCGCGCGCCAGCAGGAGTTCTTCGAGCAGTGCCAGTTGTTCGTCCAGGGTCATGCATTGGCCTCCGATTCGCGGTTGTTCCCCTGCTGTGACAGAACGCGGACGCAACCGTGCGCAACCGTGGGCCAAGGGCGCGGCAGTGATCGGCGGGCGGGCGCAGCGCGCCTGGCGCTAGGCGAGCGTGGCGAAGCGGCGCCGGTAGGCGCCCGGGCTGAGGCCGACGATGCGGGTGAAGACCTTTCTGAACGCGCCGGGGTCGGCGTAGCCCACCTCCCAGGCGACCCGCTCGATGGACAGGCGGTCAGCCTGCAGCAATTCGCGCGCCCGCCCGACCCGCAGTCGCTGGCAGTACTCGGTAGTGGTCATGCCGGTGGCTTTGCGAAAGCGCCGCAGAAAGGTCCGCTGTTCCAGGCCGGCGCGTTGCGCGAGCTCGGCCAGGGCGGCGTCGCCGCCACCCGTCTCGTGCAGCCAGTGCTGTACCGCGAGCACCGCCGTATCACCGTGTGCCAGCCGCGGAGTGAAGCCGCGGTAGTAGCGCTGCTGCCGGCCGGGCGGGTCGATCAACAGCACGCGCGCGGTCTCGAGCATGATCGTCGGGCCCAGATAGCGATCGACCAGGCGCAAACCGAGATCGGTCCAGGCCATGATGCCGCCGGCACTGATGATGTCGTCGGCATCGATGATCAGCTGGTCGACATCCAGGCGAACGTCCGGGAAGCGAGCCGAGAAGCCGTCCACGTGGAGCCAGTGCGTGGTGATGGTGCGGCCGTCCAGCAGGCCCGTCTCGCCCAGCAGAAAGGCGCCGGCGCAGACCGATGCCAGGGTGACGCCGGCCTGATGCTGCTGCCGCAGCCAGGCCCTATAGGGCGCCGCCGCCTCCGCCGAGATCGGCGTCTCGAGGCTGGCAGGCAGGATCAGCACCTGCAGCTGGCCGCGCGCCTGTGGATGCGAGTCGGCGACGCGCATCGGCAGGTCGCCGGGGTTCTCGAGTCGCCAGTGCGAGACGCGCAGAACGGGCGCATTGCGATTAGCCTGCTCGCCGGCGAGGCGACGCGCGATGCCGAACAGATCGGTCAGGCCGAGGACGGTGGCCAGTTGAGCACCGGGGTAGAGCAGGATGCCCAGCTCGATGACCCGCTCGCCGTCGCCTGTCGGTAGCGCCCCTGAAGATGTCGATCGCACCACTTAGCAACCTTCTGCTGACAGCCGATGATGGCCTTCCCTTGCACAGCATCGTCAAAGGAGCCAGCCATGAGCAAGCGTGCGGTGGTCGTAATCGACCTGCAGAACGAATACCTACCAACGGGCAAGCTGCCGCTGAGCGGCATCGAACGGGCCGTCGACAATGCGGCCAAGGTGATCGCCGATGCCCGCGCCAGAGGGATTCCGGTGATCCATGTCCGGCACGAATTCGTCAATAGCGAAAAGCCGATATTCGTGCCGGGCAGCGAAGGTGTGAAGATCCAGGACGCCGTCGTTCCGCAGGGCGACGAGCCGGTGGTGGTCAAGCATTACCCGAATGCCTTCCGCGAGACCTCGCTCAAACAGCTGCTGGACGAGCGCGGCGTGCAGGAGCTGGTGGTGGTAGGTGCGATGAGCCACATGTGCATCGATGCGGGGGTGCGTGCGGCGGCCGACCTCGGCTATGGCGTGATTCTCTTGCACGATGCCTGCGCCACGCTGGATCTGGAGTTCGGTGGGGTTACGGTTCCGGCCAGGCAGGTGCATGCGGCGATGATGGCCGCGCTGGGCTTCGCCTATGCCACGCTCGTGGACACCGAGGCCTATCTGGCGGCCAGCTGAACGGATGACCAAGAGGCGCACCGACGATTGCCCTGGAGGCATGGCTATGCCCGGCGCAATCGCCGTGAGCCCGGCCGGTCTTCAGCGCACCGGGGTCAGCAAGGGCACCTGTGTCGGTTTGAGCAGAAACACCAAAGCGCGCCGGCTCGGTCGAACTGGCGTTGCGGCCGACGCTGTGGATATCGTCTGGCCCTTCATAGAAGGTCTACCGATCCAGCGCCCGGAGAATCTGGAAACCCTGGCCGAGGGGTTGCGCAAGGCGGGCCTGCGGGCGTGATGTCCAGCTGCCGCGGTACGCCAGCACAGGCGTGACCAGCCGGCAAGCACAGGCCGCGCGACATGTCCGGAAACCTCCGCGCTCGAACAGGCTGCGTCTCGTGAGCAGCGCGGTGAATGGGTGTTGCGCCCGGCAAAGAAAAACCCCGCACGGGGCGGGGTTCTCCTGGGTGCTGTCCTGGCTTGCCGTCAGTCTTCCAGCGAGCCCATGGCGGTGGTGTTGAAGCCGCCGTCGACATAGAGAATTTCGCCGCTGATGCCCGAGGCCAGGTCCGAGCAGAGGAAGGCGCCGGCGTTGCCGACTTCTTCGATGGTCACGTTGCGACGCAGCGGGGTCTGCTTCTCGTTGGCGGCCAGCATCTTGCGGAAGCTGGCGATGCCGGAGGCGGCCAGGGTGCGGATCGGGCCCGCGGAGATGCAGTTCACGCGGGTGCCTTCCGGGCCGAGGCTGCCGGCCAGGTAGCGTACGCCGGCTTCCAGCGAAGCCTTGGCCATGCCCATCACGTTGTAGTTCGGCATGGTGCGCTCGGCGCCCAGGTAGGAAAGGGTCAGCAGGCTGCCGTTGCGGCCTTTCATCATTTCGCGACCGGCCTTGGCCAGGGCGACAAAGCTGTAGGCGCTGATGTCGTGGGCGATCTTGAAGCCTTCGCGGGTGGTCACTTCGGTGAAGTCACCGTTGAGCTGGTCGCCCGGGGCGAAACCAACCGAGTGGACGATGCAGTCCAGGCCGTCCCACTTCTTGCCCAGCTCCTCGAAGACCCGCGCGATGTCTTCGTCGTTGGCCACGTCACAGGGGAAGCACAGGTCGGCGCTCGAGCCCCAGCCGGCGGCGAACTCTTCGATGCGGCCCTTGAGCTTCTCGTTCTGGTAGGTGAAGGCCAGCTCGGCACCTTCGCGGTGCATGGCGGCGGCGATGCCGGAGGCGATCGACAGTTTGCTGGCCACGCCTACGATCAGTACGCGCTTACCGGTTAGAAAACCCATGTGCTTTTCCCTCTTCTGGTTGTGCATCGGCTACCGGGGCCAGAAAGGCCGACTCCAGCAGCTGTTGTGTATATGGATGTTGCGGGGCCGCGAATATCTCGCCTGCCACCCCCTGTTCCACGACCTGGCCCTGCTTGACCACCATCATCTGGTGGCTCAGCGCCCTGACCACCGCCAGGTCATGGCTGATGAACAGGTAGGTCAGGTCGTACTTCTGTTGTAGCGACCGCAATAGCTCGACCACTTGGCGCTGAACCGTTCGGTCGAGCGCCGAGGTGGGCTCGTCCAGCAGAATCAGCGCCGGTTTCAATACCAGCGCGCGCGCAATGGCGATGCGCTGCCGCTGCCCGCCGGAAAACTCGTGCGGGTAGCGGTGGCGGGTGTCCGGGTCGAGCCCGACTTCCACCAGCGCCTCGATGATCGCCGCTTCCTGCTCCTTGGCCGTTCCGATCCGGTGGATGCGCAGGCCCTCGCCGATGATCTGGCCCACCGACATGCGCGGGCTCAGGCTGCCGAACGGGTCCTGGAAAACCACCTGCATCTGCCGTCGCAGCGGGCGCACGTCCCGTTGTGACAGGCTGCTGAGCTCGTGCCCCTGGAAGCGTATCTCGCCACGGCTGCCGATCAGACGCAGGATCGCCAGCCCAAGGGTCGACTTTCCGGAACCGCTTTCGCCGACGATGCCGAGTGTCTGTCCCTTGGGCAGACTGAACGAGACGCCATCGACTGCCTTGACGTGGTCCACCGTCCTGCGCATGACCCCCTTCTTGATCGGGAACCAGACCCGCAGGTCGTTGACCTCCAGCAATGGCGGGCGCTGTTCGACGTCCACCGGACCACCGCTCGGCTCCGCCGCCAGCAGCTCCTGCGTGTATGGATGCTGCGGCGCGCGGAACAATTGCTCGCACGATGCCTGTTCGACGACGCGACCGCGCTGCATGACACATGCACGATGCGCGACGCGGCGAACCAGGTTGAGATCGTGGCTGATCAGCAGCAACGACATGCCCAGGCGCGCCTGCAGATCCTTCAGCAGCTCGAGAATCTTCAGTTGCACCGTTACGTCCAGCGCCGTGGTGGGTTCGTCGGCGATGAGCAGCTCCGGTTCGTTGGCCAGAGCCATGGCGATCATCACCCGCTGGCGCTGGCCACCCGACAGCTCGTGGGGATAGGCACGGAAGCGTTCGCGCGCGTTGGGAATGCCGACCAGCTCGAGCAGCTCGAGCGTGCGTGCACTGGCGGCACGGCCACGCAGGCCCTTGTGGATGCTGAGCACCTCGTTGATCTGCTTGCCGACCGTGTGCAAGGGGTTGAGCGAGGTCATCGGCTCCTGGAAGACCATCGCGATGCGATTGCCGCGGATCGCACGCATGCGCTTTTCGCCAGCCTGCAACAGGTCCTCGCCATGAAAGAGGATCTGCCCGGCCGGGTGGCTCGCCAGTGGGTAGGGCAGCAGGCGCAGTATCGAATGCGCCGTGACCGACTTGCCCGAACCGCTCTCGCCGACCAGCGCCAGCGTCTCGCCCTTGCGAATGTCGAAGCTCACGCCTTCGACGACGCGCTGCCGGCTTTCGCCATGGCTGAATTCGACCGCGAGGTCGCGGATTTCAATCAGATTCTCGGCCATGTCACTTCCTTGGGTCGAAGGCATCGCGCGCCGCCTCGCCGATGAACACCAGCAGCGTCAGCATGACGGCCAGCACCACGAATGCGCTGATGCCGAGCCAGGGCGCCTGCAGGTTCGCCTTGCCCTGTGCCACCAGCTCTCCCAGCGAGGGAGCACCGGGTGGCAGCCCGAAGCCGAGAAAGTCGAGCGCGGTCAGCGTGCCGATCGCCCCGGTGAGGATGAACGGCATGAACGTCATGGTGGACACCATGGCGTTGGGCAGGATGTGGCGGAACATGATCGCGCCGTTGCGCATGCCCAGCGCCCGCGCCGCCCGCACATACTCGAGGTTGCGGCCGCGCAGGAACTCCGCACGCACCACGTCGACCAGGCTCATCCAGGAGAACAGCAGCATGATGCCCAGCAGCCACCAGAAGTTCGGTTGCACGAAGCTGGCCAGGATGATCAGCAGATAGAGCACCGGCAGCCCGGACCAGATTTCCAGTACCCGTTGCCCGACCAGGTCGACCCAGCCACCGTAGAATCCCTGCAATGCGCCGGCAGCGACGCCGATCACCGAGCTGATCAACGTGAGCGTGAGCGCGAACAGCACCGAGATGCGGAACCCGTAGATCACTCGCGCCAGCACATCGCGACCCTGGTCATCGGTACCCAGCCAGTTATCCCAGGACGGTGGCGCCGGCGCGGGGACCTGCAGGTCGTAATTGATGCTGGAATAGTCGAAGGGGATCGGCGGCCAGATCATCCAGCCGTCTTTCTTGGCGATCAGCTTCTCGATGTAGGGGCTCTTGTAGTTGGCCTGCAGCGGGAACTCGCCGCCGAAGGTGGTCTCCGGATAGCGCTTGAAGACCGGGAAGTACCATTGCCCGTCGTAGCGCACCACGATCGGCTTGTCGTTGGCGATCAGCTCGGCGCCGAGGCTCAGCGTGAACAGCGCGACGAACAGCCAGAGCGACCACCAGCCGCGCTTGTGTGCCTTGAACAGCTCGAACCGGCGCTGATTGAGAGGGGACAGCTTCATTTCAGCCCTCCCGGCTTTCGAAGTCGATGCGCGGATCGACCAGGGTGTAGGTGAGGTCGCCGATCAGCTTGACGACCAGACCGAGCAAGGTGAACAGGAACAGCGTGCCGAACACCACCGGGTAGTCGCGGTTGATCGCTGCCTCGAAGCTCAGCAGGCCCAGACCATCGAGCGAGAAGATCACTTCGATCAACAGCGAGCCCGTGAAGAACATGCCGATGAAGGCCGCCGGAAAGCCGGCGATGATGATCAGCATGGCGTTGCGGAAGATATGACCGTAAAGCGTCTGGTTCGGCGTGCAGCCTTT
>Ga0163200_1000191_pt1 | contig 28522 bp, 16 predicted proteins | sample PL_2010_200m_FD_113535 | JGI IMG/M metagenome (GOLD analysis project Ga0163200, IMG submission 113535) | Freshwater microbial communities from Powell Lake, British Columbia, Canada to study Microbial Dark Matter (Phase II) - PL_2010_200m | ecosystem: Environmental > Aquatic > Freshwater > Lake ... | reverse complement strand
GCAGAGATTACAGTGGGACAGAATATATTGATTTCCACCTGACATACGATCAGAGTCCTACCGAGGTCGTGCTTGCGGGGGCGATTGAGGTTATCATCCAGCCGGCAGCTTGGATGCGGCTGTCTGAGAAAACGTTCGACTTTGGCATTGCTTCGCCCGGCTCGACCGTGACGCACACAACGCTCGTGCAGAATGTCGGCAGCGCGCCGCTGCAAATTACAAATGTAACGACATCAGCCGGAGACACGACATGGGGTGGATTTACACTCCCTTGCACCTTGGCTGCCGGGCAATCCACGAACCTGATTGTCCAGATCAACACGACTGGTTTGCAGGGACAGATTTCACGACAGATTCAGGCATTCTCGACCGGGCGAGTCGGGACTCTTGGTAAAGACGACGTTTTGATAATGAGTGGCCTCGTGAGTGGTACTGTGCCCATTAGCCAGATACCGAATGTCACCGGGGCAAACGTTCCCGACATATCAGGCGATTGGATTGTCTGGGTGGATGGGCGCAACGGGAACTCTGACATCTATGGCTATAACCTAGCCACCGGCGAAGAGAAGCCGATCTGCACGAACAGCACCAGTCAGTGGCAACCGCGCATTTGGGGTAATCTGATTGTTTGGCAGGACAAGCGCAACGCGCCCACAAGCAATTATTACGATATTTATGCCTATGATCTGAGCCGACCGGATCTCGGGGAGTTCCCGTGCTTGCTCAGTTCCGGTCATTCCAGCTTGATTGGGGTGGACAGCAACATGGTGGCTGTTGCTAGTGACTATTACACGTTCACCGAACTCAGCAACTGGGATACCGCACGAAATCTGTTCGTCTACCGGTATCAAGGTAGCGGCCAATTCACTCAGATTTTCTACTCTGGGTTTACCAGCAATAGCAGTCATAACCCGATGCAAAGTATTGAGAACGGCGGCGATTTTGCGCAAGGTTTACTAGTGGTGGAGCGACACGAGATTTGGTGGGACACAGCTCCAATCAATGACTATTGGGATAGCAGGAATCAGAGACTGCAGACTATCAACTTTGCCGCTGGAGAATCGAGTCTAAGCGATGCAGGAACGGGCTGGCACAGTTGGCCGTGCGCCGAACGTGACCGATTTGTGTACTGCGATACGATTAACAGTTACGATCAAATATTCCTGCGTCGCGTGAATGGAGCGGTCTCGCAACTTACCACAAACAAAAAGGATCACGCTCAGGATGTTTTGGGCATTGGTGGCCCCGACGGCAGCGATTGTGTTGTGTACGACTACAGATCAAGCTCTCTACCCGGTTTGTACTATTTGGACAGGACCAACAATCAGGAATACTTGATTTCGACTGCGGTCGATCCCTGGGATTTGCGCATGGACAACCTGCGAGTGGTTTTCATCGACGGCAACGCGGCAAGCGCAGTCAAATATGTTTTCTTGAAACAGGCTGATGTCCAAGTCACGTCGCCGGGTATCACTTTCAGCCAAGAGAATCCGGTTGAGGGCACGCCGCTCCATATATCTGTGCTTGTGAGGAACCTGACCACGTATAACCAAACCGGGAACGTAACGGTGAATCTGTACGATGGTGATCCTGATAGTGGCGGCGTATCTTTGGCGACAGGACAAACATTCAGCGGGTTGGCGTCGAACACGGATCGCTCAGTTACTTTCTCGAACATAACCAGTTTGGTTGAAGGGCAACACAACATCTTTGCCAAGCTCACAGTCAGCACCTCTGACCCAGCCAATAACAACAAGGCGAGCCGAACTATTGTCCTGCAAGACAGCGATACGCAAGCGCCGACGATCTCCAACGCGCTGGCTTCAGAACGGAATGGAGATGGCGATGGGATAATCGGCAGTGATGAGAATATCCGCATCTCTTGGAACGCGAGCGATGCTACCGGTATCGGGGCAATGTCTCTGACGGTGGACGGTGCAAACGCCACAGTTCAAGGCTCATACTACACAGACATCGGGCCATTGGCCACCGGGATTCACACTGTTACAGTCACGGCGGTAGATTCGGACATATCGTCGGAAACTCGTCAACATAGTTTCAACTTCTCAGTCGTAGCCAAGGAATCAATCTCGGTCAGTTTCAATGGGTCGGCGCTCAGCAACGGAAGTCCGGCGGCAATTGACTTAGGTGCGTTCTCCAAGGATGTGTCACCGTCGCATCCCTTGTTCATCGTCCAGAACAACGGTGAGCAACAGTTGGTGTTGCAGGCTTTGACGCTTACCGGTCCTCTGACGAAGTCCGGGCCCGGTACGACCAATATCGCGCCAAGCTCTCTCACTTGGTTTGATCTTGTGCCCAACACTGGAACTGAGGGCGTCTTCACTGGTACTGTTGCCGTGGTGAACAGCGACACATCGCAGAGTCCGTTCAATTTCCAAGCGCGGTTCGAAGTGCGCGCCGACACCGACAGTGACACGATACCCGACGCATGGGAACTGACTTACTTCCCCGACTTGACCAAAGTAACCGCCACTTCCGATAGCGACGGCGACGGTTCATCGGACAGAGATGAGTATTTTGCCGGCACTGACCCGACGAAAGCATCGAGCCGTTTTGCGATGAAGAGCGTAGAGGCAGTTCCCGGTGGTTTTGCTGTCGGGTGGTCATCCGTGCCCGGTAAGACGTACAAAGTACTCTACAGCGATTCACCCGGTGGCCCGTGGCAGGAAGATTTGCCCGACTCGCAGATTACGGCAGTTACAGGCCAGACCACGCTTTCTTACACCGACACCACCGCTGGCTCAACAGCAAGGCGTTTCTACCGTATCAAGCTCGTCACGCCGTAGATTGGTCGCTGCCTTGTGTTCCGGTTTTGTTCCGCCTACGTCTTGCCCGCCTCAGGCGGGTGAACTACGGCGGACAAGACCGGCTTCACTTTGCGATGCGGGAGTTCAAACTGTACCATTACCCCCGTAACAAAAGCCTGATTCCATCGTCGCGGTGTGCTAGGATTACTGCACCATGAACTTCTCCCGCCGTCATTTTCTGAAAACCTCCGCCGGTCTGACGATGCTCGGCGCGGCGGCACATCTGCCACGCATCAGCGCTGCACCGCCACCATTGCCGTCGAACGAGAAGATCCAAAAGGTACGCGACGTTGCGCTGTCGGTGCTGAAACCGAGCCAGAAAGATTTGGAGCACGGTCTCGAACTGCACGCCAACTCTCTCGTGTTCGAGTCCTACGGCTTCTCGCCGCGATGCGCCGTGGATGGCGACGCGTTCCGCGCCGCAATCGAGGCTGGCGCGTCAGACACGGAACTGGCAGACCTGCGCGAGGAAATGACGATGACCCGTTGCGCCACCAACGCGGCAGAGCGGGAAGAGTTTCTGGAGGCGTTCCGAGCAGCGGGCGTGACGTGCATCTTCCAGAACGCCGGCGAGGAGGGCAACGATCCACTGCGGCTCATGAAACGGCTCGCCAGGTTTACGTTCACGACCGACCTGATGCGCGACGAGTTCTTCAAGGCGGTGAAGACGGATGACATCGTCGCCGCGAAAAAGCAGAACAAGCTCTGTCTCTATTTCACGGCCAACGGCGTGCCGCTTCGTCAGCAGTGGAACAACGTGCGCGACGAGCTTGGCTTCATTCGAATCTTCCACCAGCTCGGCATTCGCATGATGCACGTGACCTACAACCGCCGCAATCCGCTCGGCGACGGCTGCGGCGAGCCGAACGATGGTGGGCTGAGCGATTTTGGCCGGGCGGCCATCGAGGAGATGAATCGCGTCGGCGTCATCGTGGATGTGGCGCATGCCGGCTGGCGCACAAGCCTCGAAACAGCAAAGGCGTCGAAAAAACCGATGGTCGCCAGCCACACAACCGCCGCGGCGCTGCACCGGCATTTCCGCGGCAAACCCGACGAGGTCATCCGTGCCATCTGCGACACGGGTGGGCTGGCGGGTGTCTGTTGCATCCCGCGTTTCCTCGGCGGCGCAGGCGACATCGGCGTGTTCCTCAACCACATCGAGCACATCGTCAAAACATTCGGTGCCGGCCACGCCGCCATCGGCACCGACGTAGCCTACACTTCGCGCAACGAAGAAGCCGAGCGCAAGAAGGTGCCCAAGCGGACCGACAGCCGTTCGGCGTTGTCGGTGTCGGGTGCGCGCTGGGAACATCTCTGGCCGGCGGACAGCGGCAAGCCCGCCACCCACGCCGAGGCGAGCCTCGCGTGGACCAACTGGCCGTTGTTCACCGTCGGCATGGTCCAGCGCGGCTTCAAGGACGATGACATCCGGAAGATCCTCGGCGGAAACGTCCTCCGTGTCGCGCGGGCGAATTTCGCGGGATGATGACCGTTGTTTTTTCTTGTCCGGCCAAGGGCGGCGGCGTAGTCTGCGCGCTGTCACGAATACTCAGCACTCAACCTCAACCCGGAGCACTATGAAGACATTATTTCCTGCCTTGTTGATCGCCTTGACGATGACCGGCTGTGTTTGTAACATCACTGGCCCCGCATGGGAGAACTGGTTTGCCGATGGCAAACTGGACAACTTCCAAGTCGTCAGCGGTGTCGCCTCCTACAAAGTCGAAAACGGCGTGCTCGTCGGCACCACTGTCGAGGGCAGCCCGAACACCTTCCTCGCCACGGCCAAGCCGTGCAAGGATTTTGAGCTTCAGTTCGAGGTGAACGTGGACGATCAACTCAACTCCGGCGTGCAGGTGCGCAGCCACATCGCCAAGGAAGGCGACCCGGCACCCGAAGGCTCGAAGAGCGGCAAACCGCTGCCCGCCGGCCGTCTTTACGGGCCACAGGTCGAGATCGCGGCGGTCGGCACCAACTCAGGCGACTTCTATGACGAGGCGCGCCGCGGCACTTGGTGGAGCATTCTGACGAAGACCGAGGCGGTGCGCACCGACGCCGCGAAGGCCGCCTTCAAGAAGGGCGAGTGGAACCACTACCGCATCGTCGTGAAGGGCGACCATTACCAGAGCTGGATCAACGGCGTGCTCACGGCCGATTTCAAACAGCCGCACGATCCGGAAGGCTACATTGGTTTCCAGGTGCACGGCATCAAGAAAGGCACCGGACCGTTTTCCGTGCGCTGGCGCAACGTGAAATTCCGCGCTCTCTAGCGGCGCGCGAAAATAGCTGCGGACGGGAACGAGATGCGTTAGTCTGAAACCGGTTCCGCGTGAAACTCGCAAACCAAGTCAGCCGGTTTGGACTGCTCGCGTTTATCGCCAGTGCCGTCATGGTGGACGGCAGAGCGTCGAGTAACGAATCGGTCGAGGACGCTTTGCTTCAGCAGGCTGGCACGTGGCTGTTGTCGCAGGCGCGCGAGGAGGCGGCTGCAAAGACCGCAACGTGGCCGCAGTTCGCCGAACATCCCTTCACGACCGACACGCTCTATTCGGGAACGGCAGGCGTTGTCGCGCCGCTGTTGACGCTCGCGGAGATCACCGGCGAGCCGCGTTATACGGAGGCGGCACGGCGCGGCGTCGGGCATCTGTTGCGGAGCGCGGTGGAGACCCCCGACGGCCTGACGTGGGAGATCGCCTGGGACGATCGCAATGAACAGGTTCATCGCTCGCGACGCTGCGGTCTCTACAACGGCTCGGCGGGCATCGCGTGGGTCTTGCTGAAGGCGGGCGATTTATGGAACGACCCGGCGGCGACCAAAGCCGGCCGGCGCGGGTTCGATTGGATTTGCAGCCAACTCCACGCTGGTAAGTTCTGGGACGATGGTCAACTCGACATCATCTCCGGCTCGGCGGGAATCGTGCTCGCGTTGTTGGACGCGCACCGGATCACCGGCGACGAACGCTACCGCGACGCCGCGCGCGCAGGCGCCGACGGTTTGTTAGCCATCGCCAAACGTGCCGCCGACGGCTCGTGTTGGCCGATCAGTTCCCAAAGCAAGACGCTTTACTCCGGTTTCTCGCACGGCACGGCGGGCGTGGGCTACACACTCGCGCGAGTTTATGCGGCAACGGGTGACAAGCGTTACCTCGACGGCGCGCTGGAGGCGGCGCGCTGGCTGGATCGCAATGCGGTGCGCGTGACCGAGGGCAATTGCACGGCATGGCGACGGACGGAGGGCGCGGAGCCGGTCTGGGAAGGCTGGTGTCACGGGCCGGCGGGGACGTGCCGATTGCATCTGCTGTTGCACAGCTTGACGGGCGACGCCCGGCATCTGGAGACCGCGGAGGCCGGCGCGCGATGGATCATGAGCCACTGCGATCCCGACAAGGACCGTGCGGGCGCGAAGTTTTTTGCGCCGAGCCTCTGTTGCGGCGCGGCGGGCGTGGGAACTTTTCTGCTCGACCTGCATCGCTACACGGGCAAGCCGGAGTATCTGAACTACGCGCGCCGGGTCGCCGGGTTTCTCGACCGTGTGGCCGACAGGCCGACGCCGCAGGAGGCGTGTTGGAGTTTGTCGGGCAAGCCGGAGCTGAAGCACGGGAAAATTTTCCACGGCACCAACCTGATGACCGGGCAAGGCGGCTACATCACGTTTCTGGCGCGGCTGGCGCAACAGCAACAGCGGTTGATGCGCGAGGTGGTGACACCGCCGGACTGGACAACGATCGGCTTGCCACCAGGCCGGCGATTGCTGGTGGTCGAGTATGGGCCGGGCGCGGAGCGGTTTCATGCGGCGACGCGGCGGTTGGCGTCGTATCGCGGCGTGGAGTGGGAACGGCTGGCCGATGCCGCGAATCCCGATGCGTTGCGCGATCTGGCACGGCGTCAGGCCGCCGATGCGCTGGCAATTGTGATCGCGCCGGAGACGCTCGACCTGAACCTGAACCGCCGCGTCCTCGACGCCGTCTGCCGGCTCGATGACGACATGTTTCCCGACGCGAGCTACGGTTACCTGACTGGCGCCGAGCCGGGCGACGTGATGACGATGTTGGAGCGAATGGCCGCGGTTGAGCGAGACGGCCTGCCGGCGCGCGGCATTCACTACGGAGTCGCCACGACCGACAAGCTGCTGGTTTATCCGGCGCGTCCCGGCGAGGGCGGTCTCGACTGGAGTGGCGTCTATATTCCCACCGCCGAGAAATGTCCCGCGCCGCGCGAGACGTTGGAAAAGGCGCTCGCCCAATCGGCCGGCGCGGGTGTCATCACGTTCAGCGGCAACGGCGACCCGATGCGCGTCTGGCTCTTCAGCGACCGTCGCAACCTCAATCCGCAGTTTCACTGGCCGTATGATCCAGCGCGCATTGTCCGCGACTTCGCGAGCCGCGAGATGCCGGCGCTCGGCGCGAGCGAACTGGCGCGATGGGATTTGGCGGGGCGCGTCGTGTGGTTCTCGACCTGCCACAGCGCTGTGCCGGTTCACGCGATGGTCGCCGCTGACATCGTGGCGACGTTTGGAAAGGTGCCGGACCGCCGCATCCGGTTCTACGATCTGCGGCGCGAGGAAAGTTTTTGTCTCAACCTGCTGGCGCGCGGGCCGAGCGCGTATCTGGCGCCGATCGGGCCGAACCACGGTTACTTGGCGAACGTGGAGACGTATCGCGCCGTGAACGAACAACTGCCGCTCGGCGAAGCGATCCGTCGAAATCAGATTGATGTTGCGCTGACGTATCGAAGCCGCGGCGGCATTCCGTTGGTGCAGGAAAAAGACGGCCAGCCCGAAGCGATTCCCAACGTGCCCGGCGGAATCATGCGCGAAGGCACGCTGAACCGAATCCTCTTCGGCGACCCGACGTTCGCGCCGTTTCGCAACACGGGCGCCGCGCGCCACTCTCTGGAGATTCGCGCGGAGAAGAGCACTGTGACCGTGGCCATCAAGGACCCGCAATCACCGGAGCATTGGGACCCGTATCGGGGCGATCCAAAGCGCGACAATGTTCCTGACCAACGGGAGCGCGTGATGGGTTGGTTTGAATTGGATGCGCCCGGTGTCCGGGACATCATGCTGAAATCCAATGTGGAATTGACCGGCGCTGAGTGGGCCATTGAAACGCGGCGGTGCCGGCCGCCGGTGGTGTGGTTCAGCCTCAACGCGCCGAAACATCCCGAATACACAAAACGCAATCTCTGGCGGGAAGGCGCGCGATTCACCTTCGAGGTGAAACTCGCGACCGATTCCGCTTCAGTTCCGCGGCACGGAGAGGTAAAACGATGAAGGAGAAAACCATGACCGACCAACTGCTTGATCGTCGCGATTTTGTCCGCACCGTGAGCGCCGGGACGTTGGGCGCCCTGTTGAGCGGCGCGCTCGCCACGAACACCGCAGCGGCGGAGAAGAAATGGCAGCCGGTTTCCGACCGCAAGATTCGCGTTGGCATTGTCGGTTACGGCACATGCCGGTTCGGTGCGGCGTTTGGTTTCCAAGACCACCCCAACGTGCAGGTCGTCGCTGTCAGTGATCTGTTCGCCGACCGCTGCAAGGCACTGGCGACGGCATGTCGTTGCGGGAAGACCTACGAGTCGCTGGAGGTGATGGTGAAGGATCCCTCCATTGAGGTGGTGTTTGTGGCTACCGACGCGCCCAGCCATGCGCGGCATTGCATGGAGGTGCTCAATCACGGCAAGCATGTGATGTGCGCTGTGCCGGCGGTGTGTGGTTCCATCGAGGAAGCCGGGCAACTGCTGGAGACGGTGAAGAAGACCGGCTTGAAATACATGATGGCCGAGACGAGCTACTATCGTGCTGAGTGCCACGCGATGCGGACAATTTATCGCGACGGCGGCTTCGGGCGAATTGTCTATTCGGAGGGCGAGTATTATCACCACAGCACGAGCCAGATCGGCTCCTACAAGGACTGGCGCGTGGGCCTGCCGCCGCTCTGGTATCCGACGCACTCGACGGCCTACTACGTCGGCGTGACAGGTAAACGGTTTACGTCGGTCTCCTGCCAGGGTTTTCGCGGAACGGCTGCGAAATACCAACCCGGCGGCAACAAATACAACAACCCATTCGCCGACGAGATCGCGCTCTTCCAGACGAGCGAAGGCGGCGCGTCGCGCATGAGCATGTGCCGTAGTGTGCAAGGATTCGTGTTGGAAACGGGTCGCGTGTTTGGCGAGCGCGGCTGGTTCGATGCCACCGGCTATCACGGTGCCGAGAAAAAACTGCCCGACACGGAGCGTCCGCCGTTGCCGCCGAGCGTGGCGCCGGGTGGACACGGCGGATCGCACGGCCACCTGACGCACGAGTTCATCAGCGCGATTCTCGAAGACCGCCAGCCGGCTGTGAACATTTATGAGGCGCTGGCGATGACCGTGCCCGGCGTCATCGCCCATCAGTCGGCGCTCAAGGACGGCGAAGCGCTGAAAGTTCCACAGTTCGATCCGAAGGCGTGACCGAAGGAGCGTTTCTCCGGCAATATCAGTTCCGCCGACTGTGGTGCCAACGGGCTAACGCCGACGATGTCCTCTCACGCCGACTTCGAACGCTTGGGCGGATTGGCGATGGCTTCAACCTTGGCCTTACACCGGGCGCAGATGAACATTGCGCCAATCCAAGCGCACTTTTCCCGATCCGCGTCGGCGATGGCGCAACCGCACTCGCAGCAGACCGCTGCCGCTTTCAGCCCTGCCGCCAGCGCATCGCCGGCCAAAGCCGGTTCTGACCCTCGTTGGAGGACGAGTTGGTCGTTGGTGACCACAACCTCCACTCCCGGCCAGTCCTTCAATTCGCCCGACAAAATCAGCCGGCTCAGCGGCGCTTCGACCAAGGCTTGCACCGCTCGCCGCAGATGGCGCACGCCAAACTCCTCGCTGTAACCTTGAGACACAATAGACTCCACTGCCTCGTCAGTGACATGAAGCGGCTTCTGATACTTCTCTTGGAGCGACCGGCTGATGCCATCCAGCATCGGACGAAGAATGGCTTTGACCTCCGCCCTGCCCAGCGGACGAAACACGATCTGCTCGTCCAGCCGGTTGATGAATTCAGGCCGGAACCGGCTCTTGACCGCACTGATGACGGCGCTTTGCGACTCCGCAGTCTCCTGAAAACGAAACCCGGCGTGTTTGTCGGACGGGATGTTTGACGTCAGCACGAAGATGGCGTTGCGCGCGTCGGCCGTGCGGCCTTTGGCATCGGTCAGGCGGCCCTCGTCGAAGACTTGCAGGAACTGGTCGAACACGCGCGGGTGCGCCTTCTCGATCTCGTCCAAGAGAACCACCGAGTAGGGCCGGGTGCGCAGTTTGCCGGTGAGCTGGCCTTCCTCGTCGTGGCCGACGTAGCCGGGCGGCGAGCCGATCAGCTTCGCCACGCTGTGCTCTTCCATATACTCCGACATGTCGAGACGGATCATGTCGGTTTCGGAGCCGAAGAGGAACGCTGCCAGCGAACGGGCCAGTTCAGTTTTGCCCACTCCGGTCGGGCCAAGGAACAAGAACACCCCCAACGGCCCGCGTCGCTGTTGAAGCCCCGCGTGAGCCATCAGCAACCGCTGGCAGACGCGCTGGACCGCCTCGTCCTGACCGATCACGTGCTTCTTCAGCGCCGCTTCCATCTCCAACAACCGCGATTGGCTCATGCCTTCCACATGGCCGGTGATGACCTCCACCGGCACGCCGATTTTTTCGGACAGGACTTGAGCAATGATGACTTCGGTGACGGTGCCGAAGATTCCGGAGGCTGGGGAAGCCTCGGTAATGGCGGTCCCGCCCTTGCCGTCATCCGGCCGCATACTGAGCATCGGCACCTGGATGCGTGCCCCCGCCTTGTCCACCAGATCAATCGCCTTGTCGGGCAACTGGTGGTCGCAATCGAACCGTATCGAAAGGTCCACAGCGGCTTCCAACGCCCGGTCGCTGATCTTCACCCGGTGATGCTCTTCCCATTTGGGCCGAAGCCCCCGCAGGATTTCCACCGACTCGTCCCGGCTGGGTTCGGCCACCAGCACTTTCTCGAATCGCCGTTCCAGCGCCGGATCGGATTCGATGTAGCGCCGGTATTCGGCGATGGTCGTCGCGCCGATGCACCGCACCTCGCCCCTGGCCAGCGCGGGCTTGAGAATGTTGGCCGCGTCCATACTGCCTTCGGCCCGGCCAGCGCCGATGACCGTGTGCAGTTCGTCAACGAACAGGATTACTTCCGGATGCGACCCGCATTCCTGGATGACGCGCGAAAGCCGTTCCTCGAACTCGCCGCGATACTTTGTGCCGGCCACCAACGCGTTCATGCTCAACTCGACGATCCGCTTGCCGCCCAGCACCTGCAGGTCCTTGCCGGCCGCCGCTCGAATCGCCACAGCCTCGGCCACAGCGGTCTTGCCCACGCCCGCCTCGCCCACGAGCACGGGGTTGTTCTTCGATCGTCGCGCCAGCGTTTGGATCACCTGCAGGATTTCTTTTCGTCGGCCTATGATCGGCCCAATCTTTTGCTCCCGCGCCGCCTGAGTCAGGTCGCGGCCGAACCGGTCGAGAAACGGCGTTCCCAGCTTCTCATCCTTTTTGGCTTCAGCCTTGGCCGGACCGGCGATGCTCCGGGCCGGTTCCTTTTCAAGCCGTTCGAGCGTCTTCTCGGCCAGCACCTTCAGGTCGGCACCCTCCTCTTGAAGCAGCCGGCAGCCCGTCGAATCTCGCTCCTCCAGAATCGCCAGAAACAAATGCCCGCACTTCACGTCCTCCGACCTCATTTCCCGGGCAATCGCCTCTGCGCCCTCGAACAACTTTCGCGACCGGTCCGAGCGGTGAATCGTCTTGCCCTTGGTGTGTTCATGCGCGCCCTTGCCGAGCCGTTCGCGGAGCTTGTGCCGGAACGCATCAGGTTTGATAGCCACTTCCTCCAGCACCTCAGCAACCAACTCCATTTCCGGCCGCAGCGCCGACACATCCACACCTTTGGCAGGCACCACCTCAGCCTCCTCCGCCGTGCAGAACTGCGGCAGCTTCGTCAACGCCGCCAGCAAATGTTCCGGCTCGATAAACTGGGCCCGGCTCGCGACAGTCTCCACGCACCCCAACTGCCAAACTACGTTGATCGCTGGTGACATGTTGATGGTCGCTTCTCTTTCGACTCTTACCGCTTTCCCCTTACCGCTTGCCCCCTTGAGCTACTGCAACTGCCCGATTCGCTGCCGGGCGTAAGCCACTTGCTCCGCATACTCCGGCGCCGCCACCTCGATGACCTTGCGGTAACTCCTGATCGCATCAGCAGAACGACCGATCCGCTCCTCCGACAGCGCCTTGTTAGACCACGCCCCCGCATTTCGCGGGTCGAGTGCCAAAGTGCGGTCGAAGCAGCTGATGGCCTCGTTGTGCCGGCCCAGCACAGCCAGGCTGCCGCCCTTGTTCCACCACGAAATCGCATCTCGTGGGTTGAGTTCCAAGGCGCGGTCGTAACAGCCGATGGCCTCCTCGTGCCGGCCCAGCGCGCCCAGGTTGGTGCCCTTGCCGAACAACGCCAGCGCCTCGCCCGGGTCGAGTGCCAAGACACGCTCGTAGCAGCCGATAGCCTCCTCATGCCGGCCCAGGGCATCCAGTCTGACGGCCTTACTAAGCCACGCCCTCGCACTTCCCGGGTCTAGTTCCAAGGCCCCGTCGGCGCACCGCTTGTGCCCCGTGCCAAACAGACTGCTGAAGAAATCTTTCATACTTTTCATGACTTGCCTTTCCGAAAGTTGCCCGGCTTATTCAACCGAGTTGTTTCTGTTTCTGATATTGCTGTTACTCGCTACTCATTACTGAACCAAAACTTCGCCAACGCTGCGTGGCGATTTGCAGATTCTTTCAGCCGCCCGCAGCCTTGCCCAAGAAGTGGGGCAAGTCGCGGATTTCCGCGGCCAGTTGGTCGTCGCTCGCGGCATTGTCCTGGATCTCTCCCTGTAAAAGCCGCTGGCAAGCGCGGCGGGCCATGAGCAGGCAGTTTGGCGGCCTGCCTTTCCGACAGGCCCAGCCGCCCGGTTAAACGACCTTGATTGCTCCTGAGAGGTTCATCATCGTTTTTTCGACTCTTTCGACGCTGGTGTAGCTACTGCAACTGCTGGAACAGCCGGAGCCATTGCCGGGCGAGAGCGATCCGCTGGGCATCCTGCGGCGGTGCCACCTCGATGAACTTGCGGTAGCTACTGATCGCATCCGCAGATCGGCCCACCTCCTCCTCCGCAAACGCCCTGCTAAACCACGCGTCCGCATCTCGCGGCTCAAGTTCCAAGGCGCGGTCGAAGCAACCGATGGCCTCCTCGTGCCGGCCGAGCGCATTCAGGCTGACGCCCTTGTTATTCCACGCGGGCACATTTCGCGGGTCGAGTTCCAAGGCGCGGTCGTAGCAGCGAATCGCCTCCTCGCACCGGCCGAGCGCATCCAGGCTGTTGCCCTTGTTATTCCACGCCTTCGCATCTCGCGGGTCGAGTTCCAAGGCGCGATCGTAGCAACCGATGGCTTCCTCGCGCCGACCCAGCGCATGCAGGCTGGTGCCCTTGTTGTTCCACGTCGCCGCATCTCGCGGGTCGAGTTCCAAGGCGCGGTCGTAGCAGCGAATCGCCTCCTCCCGCCGGCCCAGCGCAGCCAGGCTCCTGCCCTTGTTCGACCACGCCGCCGCATCTCGCGGGTCGAGTGCCAGGGCGCGGTCGTAGCAACTGATGGCCTCCTGGTGCCGGCCCAGCGCAGCCAGGCTGCAGCCCTTGTTGTTCCAGAAAGCCGCCGTCTTCTGGACAACAGGCAGTTCCAGAGATTTGCCCGTCCGTTGCCGATAATGCTTCTCCACTTCCACGCGCAATTCGGCGAAGTCCTCATAACGCTTGGTCGGCTCAGGCGCAAGACAGCGCGCGATGACCGGCCCCAAAACTCCATTCACCGGCTGGATAGGCCCCGTCATCTGCCGCTCATATACCGCCTTCAGATAAGCCTCCATGTTACCGCGATAGGGCACGACAAACGGCGGGGTTGAGCTTCCCGTGGCCATCTGCCACAGCACCAGCCCAAAACTGTAGATGTCGCTGCGCGCGTCCGCACCCTCGCCCCGATACACTTCGGGCGGGATATAACCGGGTGTGCCGCAGACTCTCCTGCCCTCAGTCAACAGCAGGCTGAAGCCGAAGCCTCCCGCTTGGTCGCCGGTGGCCAGCGAACCGGCGGCGGCTTGGCCCCGCCCGGTCGCCTCTGCCGCGGCGGCCAGACCGAAGTCGGCAATCTTCAAAGTGCCGTCCTGAGTGATCAGGATGTTGCCAGGTTTGATGTCGCGGTGGCACTTGATGCTGTGGATGTTGGCGTGCTCCATGCCGAGGCAGAACTGGATGGCCCAGCGCAAGGCTTGGTCGGTGTCCATTGGCCCGCTCGCACGAGCCAAATGGTCAGCCAGACTAACTCGTCCCTGTTCATCCGGGGCAATGTAATTCATCGCCACGAACAACCGGCCATAGATCTCCTGCACCCACCGGGCGGCCAGAATAAACGGATGCTCCTCCAAGCTTACCCACAACAGAGCTTCCTTCTTGAAGGCCTCGCGAGCGGCGCCATCGGCCAGAAACTCGTCACGAAAGGTTTTCAGAGCCACGACCTCGCGCGTCTCGTGGCTATAGACGAGATACACGATGCCGAAGCCGCCCTTGCCTAGGAGGCCATAGACCTCATACTTGCCGCCGATGCGGTCGCCCTTCTTGTAGAGTTCGCCAGCGGCCCGCCCTCCTGCGTGTCTGCCGAACAGGCTGCCGAAGAAATCTTTCACGCTTTTCATGATTGTGCCTACCGTCCTTCCAACTCTCGCAGCCTTTGCTGGACATGAGCAATCTGCTGGGCATCCTGCCGCGGTGCGATCTCTGCGAGTTCAATGAACACGCGGTAACACCTGAGCGCATCAGCAAAGCAACCGATCTTCTCCAGCGCAAGCGCCTTATAATACCAAGGCATCTCATCTTGCGGGCTGGCGGTTTCCATGACGCGGTCGTAGCAGCAGATCGCCTCCGATCTCGCCCTGGAGACCGCCAAGATCAAACCGTTTCCATGACGCGGTCGTAGCAGCAGATCGCCTCCTCGTGCCGGCCCAGCGCAGCCAGGCTGTTGCCCTTGGTGATCCATGCCATCGGCGATAGCGGGTCGATCCCTAGCGCGTGGTCGAAGCAGCGAATGGCTTCCTCGTTCCGGCCCAGCGCAGCCAGATGGGCACCTTTGTTCCTCCACAGGGCTGCCCTGTCCTCTCGATCAGCCCTGATGCCGGGTGTCTTGTCGCCGCCTAGTCCGGGTTGTCTGCCGAACAGGCTGCTGAAGAAATCTTTCATGCTTTTCATGGCTTTCCTTTCAGGAGTTGCCGGGCCTGTTCGCCCGTGTTGTGTCTTTTTCTGACATGGCTGTTACTCGCTACTCTTTACTGAACGAAAACTTCGCCAACTCTGCGCGGCGGTGTGGAGATTTTTTTCAGCCGACCGCAACCTCGCCCAAGTAGCGGAACAAGTCGCGGATTTCGGCAGCCACTTCGTCCTCGCTGCTGGCGTAGGCCCGGATTTCTTCCTGCAAAAGCCGCTGGAACGCGCGCCTGGCTGTAAGGAGGCAGTTGGCGGCTTGTTTTTCCGACAGGCCCAGCCGCACCGCCAGGTCGCGGAGTGGCGGTGGCTCGGTGCCTTCCAGCGCGGGCAACACGAGGCGCAGCCGAAAGAGTTCGTGGTGTGACAGTTTGCTGGTGGCCTGACATTCCTGTTCCAGCCGGCACAACACCCGCAGTGTCAGGTCGGCCACCCACGCGCGATGGAACACCGCTTCCGTCGTCTCGCCACCGGCGGGCTGAAAACCGCCGCTCTCACTGCCGGCCAGTTCCTCAAGCGAGACGAGGCCTTGCGGGGGTCGCCGTTTTTGCGCGCGCGCAGCACGACGAGCGTTCGCCAGAAAGTGCTTGAGCGAGCCGAGCACGAAGCTACGGAACCGGCCGCGGGCCGGGTCGGCCCGGGCAAAGAAGTCTTGGCGGAGGCAGGCGGCAAAGAAGTCCTGCACAAGGTCTTTGGCATCCTCTTCGCCGTAGCCGCAGCGCCGCACGTAGCAATAGACCGGTTTCCAGTACCGCTGGATGAGAAAGTTGAGCGCATCGCGGCATTCGGTGTTGTCGCCGGCACCCACAGCTAGGAGCTTGCTCCAGAGCGTAGAGGGGAAGACCCCGTCGCGCCCACCGCTCTCATTGTCAGGACTGTCTGTTTTGTCCGCCATCACTTGTTACTGACGCGAGCATACGCCGGGTTCCCGCCCCGTCAATGCTTGGTTTCAGCATTCAACGCTGGGTTTGCAGCCGGTGCCTCCGCTGTGGTAGAAATGCAACATCATGAGACGGTCTTTGAAGAAATTCCTCCTAACAGAAATCATCCTCATGATTGCGGTCGCCTTCGCGGCCACCGACGCACTGACAGCCGAGTTGCGAATCGGCACGGCCACCATCAGCATCACGCCTGACAAACCAGTGGCGCTCGACGGACAATTCAACACACGCGTCTCGCGCGGTGTGGACAACCCGATCATGGCCACCGCCGTGGCGATTGAGGCGCGCGAGGGCGGGCGCAGCGTGGATCATGCGATTCTCCTCTCCTGCGACATTGCGGTGTTCCGGCCACCCATTCCGCAGCCGCTGCGCGACCGGCTTCGCGAGAAGCTGCCGGACTTCGATCCGCGCAAACTGGTCATGACCGCCACGCACACGCACACCGCGCCGGTCACCGAGGAAGGCAAATACGACATCCCAAAGGATGGCGTGATGCAACCGAGCGAATACACCGAGTTCCTGTTGGACCGTCTGGTGGAAGTCGTCGTCCGCGCATGGAACCAGCGACAGCCGGGCGGCGTCAGTTGGGGCTTGGGACATGCCGTGGTCGGGCATAACCGTCGCGCAATCTATGCCGACGGCACCGCTAAAATGTACGGCTCCACCAGTGTTTCCGAATTCCGCGGCATCGAAGGCGGAGAGGATCACGCCTTGGAGCTGCTTTTCTTCTGGAACAAGCAAAAGAAACTGCTGGCCGCCGGCATTAACGTGGCCTGCCCCTCGCAGGAGATCGAGGGGCGCTCGACCATCAATGCGGACTTCTGGCACGACGTGCGCGAGCAATTGCAGGCCGGTCTTGCAAAAGACCTCCTCGTGCTGGGCTGGCCGGGCGCGTGTGGCGACCTTTCGCCACACCGGATGTATCGCAAGGCGGCCGAGGAGCGAATGCTGAAGCTGCGCGGGCTGACCTGCACGCAAGAGATCGGTCGCCGTATCGCTCGCGAGGTCAGCGACGTGTGCGAGCTGGCCCAGCGAGACATCCACACGGACGTTCGATTCGTACACAAAGTCGAGGACATGGCTCTGCCCGTGCGCAAAGTAACGGAGAAGGAAGTGGCGGAGGCGCAGAAGGAAATCGAGACCCTGAAAAAGAAGGGCGACAAGAGCCGCCGTAGCGCGTGGTATCAGGCAACGATTGATCGTTACCGCACGCAGGAGCAAGAGCCAACCTTCACCGTCGAGGTGCATGTTCTGCGGCTCGGCGACATCGCGATCGCCACCAATCCGTTTGAACTGTTTCAAGACTACGGTGTGCAGATGAAAGCCCGCAGCAAGGCTGAGCAAACGTTTGTCATCGAGTTGACCGGTGGCTGGGGCCGCTATTTGCCAACCCACCGAGCCGTTGCCGGCGGCGGCTACAGCGCGGTGATCCAGAGCAACATGGTCGGTCCCGAAGGCGGACAGGTGCTGGTGGATCGCACCGTGGAGATGATCAACGCAATGTGGCTTGAGAGGAACAAACAATGAGAAACGAAGAACCACACGATGAAAGAATCACAATGACCGGGCGGCGCGGCTTCTTGGCGCAAATAGCGGGACTGGCAGCGGCCACCGCGCTGCAACCACTGCGAGCCGTCGAAGCAGCCGAACCGACAGCGCCGACGCCGATGCCGACAATCCAACTTGGCAAGCATCGCATCAGCCGTTTGGTCGCCGGTTCCAATCCGCTCCTCGGCTACTCCTATTCTGGCCAGCACGCCGACCGGCACATGAAGGAGTACTTCACGCCGGAGCGCACCGTGGAGTTCCTCCAGAACTGCGAGCGCGCCGGCATCACGACCCACCAGTTCGCCGATCCCGACCGCGCGCTACCCTATCTCCGGCCACTGCGCGAGCGCGGCGGCAAGATGACGTTCTTCTGCCTTCATTCGCACCGTGAGAAGATCAAGGACACAATCGAGCGGACACACCCCATCGCGATGGTCCATCACGGCGGCGTGACCGACAAGCTTTTCGTCGAGGGCAAGGCCAATCTCGTGCACGACTTCGTCAAGGAGGCCCACGACTGTGGCGTGCTCGCCGGCGTCTCGGCGCACAACCCGGACTGTATCAAGCGCATCGCCGACGAAGGTTGGGAAGTGGATTTCTTCATGACCTGCTTCTACTTCCTCACGTGCAAGATGGTGAAGAAGGACATGGAGATTCCCATGCTCGACTTTGGTCTCCCGTTCTTCAAAGACGATCCGAAGGCGATGACGCAGGTGGTCCGGCAAGTGAAACAGCCGTGCTTCGGCTTCAAGATCCTCGGCTCCGGCCGTCACTGCTCGAACCAGCAGACGGTGCGCGCGGCCTTCAAGTTCGCCTTCGAGAACATCAAGCCGACCGACGGCGTCATTGTCGGCATGTTTCCGTGGTTCTTCGACGAAGTCAGCGCGAACGCACAGTTCACGCGCGAACTGGGGAGGACGGCGTAGTGTCACTTTGTTGTTGTGTCGCGCTTGCCGCGTTGGCGCTCACGGGTCACTCACAACATGTCCTTCTGGAGGCGGAACAATTCGCCGAGACGGGGGGCTGGGACGTGGACCAGCAGTTCATGGATCAGATGGGATCGCCGTATTTGCTCGCGCACGGTCTCGGCGTGCCGGTACGCGATGCGGTGACGACGGCAAAATTTCCATCGGCTGGAAAGTATCGGGTTTGGGTTCGGACGCGCGACTGGGTCGCACCATGGAAGGCCCCCGGCGCGCCCGGAAAGTTTCAAGTGATCGTGAATGGCAAACCGCTTCCTGTGATCTTCGGCACCGAGGGTGTGGAGTGGCATTGGCAGAATGGCGGCACCATTGAGGTTGGCTTGGAAGCAAAGATTGCGCTGCACGACCTCACCGGTTTCGAGGGGCGATGCGATGCAGTTCTGTTTTCACGCGACCTGGCGTTCACTCCGCCGAATGAGCGGAAGGCACTGGCTGCGTTTCGCAACGTGGCGCTGGGTTTGCCCGCGCAGCCGGAGTATGGCGGGACGTTTGACCTGGTCGTGGTCGGCGGAGGAGTCGCAGGTTCATGCGCTGCTGTGTCTGCCGCGCGGAATGGCCTGACCGTCGCGCTGGTGCAGGACCGTTCGGTGCTTGGCGGCAATGGCAGCAGCGAGGTGCGTGTCTGGCCGGAGGGAAGCACGCGGCAGAAGCCGTTCCCGCACATCGGCGACATCGTCGAGGAAATTTGTCCTCCGAAAACCAACCGCCCTGCGTCTCGCGAAGCAGGCGGTGCCGTGGTTTACGAGGACGAACGCAAACTCGCAGTGGTCCGCGCCGAGCCGCTCGTTACACTTTTTCTTGAATATCGCGTCAACGCGGTGGAGACGCATGAGAAGCGCATCGTTTCCGTGACCGCGCAGAACACGCGCACCGCCCGCCGTGTGAAGCTCTCCGGCAAACTTTTTGCCGATTGCACGGGCGACGGCACCGTGGGCTTCCTGGCCGGGGCCGACTACGAAATCTCGACCCACGAGCATCAAGGCGTGACCAATCCTTGGAACGTGCTCGACCAGGCCGACCCGAAGCGGGTGCTCGAATGCGAGTGCAAGGACAAGGACGCGCTCACCACGGTCGTGCGAGCGGGCCACGTCGCCGCCCAGTTTCCCCGCCTGCCGTGGGCGATTGACCTGAGTGACAAACCGTTTCCGGGACGTAAGGGTCACAAAGGCCAGTGGGCCGACACACCCCTCAGCAACCTCGGCGGATGGTTTTGGGAGAGCGGCTTCGACAAGGACCCAATCAACGAGTTGGAGCGGATCCGCGACCTGAACATGCGCGCGATGTATGGCGCGTGGGATACACTCAAGAATGTGGACAAACTCTACTCGAACCATCGCCTCGGCTGGTCCGCTTTCATCGCCGGCAAGCGCGAATCGCGCCGTCTGCTTGGTGACGTCATCCTCACGGGCGACGATTTCCGCAAGCAGCGCGCGTTTCCCGATCCGGCGTTTCCGTGCACGTGGCACATTGATATTCACTCGCCCCACCCTGAGTTCGCCGGTGGATTCAAGGGTAAGGAATTCATCTCACAGGCAACGGTTGGCAAGGGATACAGCTACAAACCTCCGTATTGGGCGCCTTACCGCACGCTTTACAGCCGTAATATCGGAAACCTGTTCATGGCGGGCCGCGATATCAGCGTCACTCACGAGGCGCTCGGCCCTGTGCGCGTCATGCGCACTTGCGGCATGATGGGCGAAATCGTTGGCAAAGCCGCGTGGATTGCCGTGCGCCACGACACATCTCCGCACGGCGTGTACGAACAACACCTCGCACTGCTGCGCGAACTGATGGAACAACCCGGCGCGATGTGGCGCAAGAGCATTGACAGCAACCTTCAGTGATCGGGGATTTCGCTCTTGTCTGTGGTCGTATCCACACCTATCCTGATTACCGTCATGAACCGCATTCATCCTGCCACGGTGTTGTTCGCCGGGTTGGTGTTTCTCGCAGCATGCGCTACTCCGAGAAGAGACGCGATCATGCTGGCTGACGAAGGCCGGTCCAATTACCGCATCGTCATCGCCGAGAAACCCTCGCCCTCGGTGAACTACGCCGCACAGGAACTCCAGACTTACCTGAAGAAGATCACCGGCGCGCGGCTGCCGATTGTCACGGACACAGCGCCGGCGCAGCCACATGAGATTCTCGTCGGGAAATCAAGACGGCTCGATTCGCTGGGCGTTGCTTTGGGGAAAGAGGGTTACGTGTTGCGCACGGTCGGTAAACGATTGCTGATCGCCGGTGGCGAACCGCGCGGGACACTGTATGGTGTTTACGGTTTGCTCGAAGACCATTTCGGTTGCCGGTGGTTCACGCCGGAGATCGAGCGCGTGCCGCAAGCGCGACAGCTTTCGTTGCCGCGCCTGAACGAGCGCAAGGTGCCGGTGTTCGAGTATCGCGAGACCTACACGTGGGAGAGCTACGACGGTAACTGGATGGCACGGAACCGTCTCAACGGCGCGGGTGGCCGCGACCGGCTGTTGGAGCGGCAGAACATCCGCCCGCCGGTGCCGGAACTCGATGCGCGACACGGCGGCAGCGTCCGGTTCGGGTTCGGCTTTTTCGTGCACACCTTCAACAAGCTGGTGCCATCCGACCAGTACTTTTCCGTTCACCCGGAATACTTCGCGTTGCGCAATGGCAAACGGAAGCCGACCCAGCTTTGTTGCACCAACGAGGACGTCATCCGTCTCTGCGCCGAGGCGATCCGCACCGGCATGCGCGCGCAGCCCGAGGCGACGGTCTTCTCGCTCAGCCAGAGCGACAACAAGGAACCTTGCGAGTGCGACCGTTGCGCGGCGTTGACCAAAACCGAGGAAAGCGGGATGGGGCCGCTGCTGCACCTAGTCAACCGCGTCGCGGAGGCCGTTGAGAAGGAATTCCCGAACAAGATTGTCGAGACGCTGGCGTATCAATGGTCGCGCCAGCCGCCGAAAACGATGCGCCCACGCCCCAACGTCGTCATCCGCCTTTGCGACATCGAGTGCTGTTTCGCGCACCCGCTGGCGACCGGCTGCAATGAGGCGAACCAGAAGTTCGTGAAAGATCTGCAAGCGTGGGCGAGGGTGTGCAACCGACTTTGGATATGGGATTACACGACTAATTACTCGCACTATCTGCTGCCGCTGCCGAACAAACGATTGCTCGACGACAACATCCGCCTCTTTGCCGCGAACCACGTCACCGGCGTGTTCGAGCAAGGCACCTACGACACGCCCGACAGCGAGATGGTCGCACTCAAGGCGTATCTGATCGCAAAGTTTCTCTGGAACCCGAACTACAACGAGGCGCTGGCGGCGCGTGAGTTCCTCGCTGCCTACTACGGCGCTGCCGCGCCGATGATCCAGCAGTACCTCGACCTCATCCACGACTACGCCGAGAAACAACAGTCCCATGTCAGGATTTACGCCAAGCCAACCAGTGAGCACCTGACGCCTGAACTGCTGATGCAAGCCAACACGCTCTGGGACAAGGCCGAGGTACTCGTGAAAGACGATGCTGCCGCGCTCGACCGCGTCCGCCGTTCGCGGATGAGCGTGGATTACGCCATCGCGGAACAGGCACGAGGGCAGCGTGCCTTGATCGCGCTGGCGCAGAGCCGTTTCCCGGCGTTCATGCAGACTTTCGAGCGCAGCAAGCTGACCCGGATTCGCGAATGGAGGGACGTGGACAAGGCGGACTATCGCAAAACGCTAGAGGCAGAAATCACGCGATGAACTGGCTACGATTACTTCCGCTCGTTTTGTTCTGCTGGTGTTTCAACGACACGCGGGCGGAACAGGCGTTGATCGAACGCGACTGGCGGATGCAGGACGGCATCGGCACGGAACGCAACCCCAGCACCTACGCCGCTGCCATTGCGCTGCTGCTGCAACGCGGCGATGCACTGATCCAAGACTTGCGCGTCACTGGCGGCGAACAAGCCGAGTGGGAACGCCTCCGCCGCGAACCGCCCAGTGAAGAAACATGGCGCCAGCTTCACCAACTTCGCCGGAGCATCGCGCTGCGCAATCCGCTGGCGCGGGTCGGCCCGCTGCTGTTCATCAAACAGGTGCCAAGTTATTTCAGCCACCAACTCACGCAATACCCCGGCAGTTGCGCCCGCCCCGGCGGCGGTATCTTCGTCCTCGACGAACCCGGCACATCCATGCACTGCCGACAACTCGCTGCGTCGCTCCCCACCGGCAGTTACCAGCACCCGGAGGTTTCGCACGACGGCAAACGGGTGCTGTTCGCATATTGCCGGGTCGAGTCGGCTCCCGTCAACCGCGAGGCGCACGCCGACCACTTCTATCATCTGTACGAAATGTCCGCCAACGGCCGCGGCTTGCAGCAACTTACCAACGGCCCGTTCGACGATTTCGCGCCGCGTTATCTGCCGGATGGCCGCATCGTGTTCACCTCGACGCGCCGCGGCGGGTTTCACCGGTGCGGACGCGGGCCGTGTCCGACCTACACGCTGGCCATCGCCGACGCCGACGGCTCCAATCCGCACACGATTTCCTTTCACGAGACGCACGAGTGGGACCCCGCCGTGCTCAACGACGGACGCGTCATCTACACGCGCTGGGACTACGTGGACCGGAACGCGGTGCATTACCAGCAACTCTGGACCGTCCGTCCCGACGGCAGCAACCCCCGCGCGTTTTACGGCAACCACACGCTCAACCCGGTCGGTGTCTGGGAGGCGCAACCGGTGCCCGGCTCGCACCGCGTCATGGCCACCGCCGCTGCCCACCACGCGATGACAGCCGGCTCGATCATCCTGCTCGACACCACGCACGGCGTTGACGGCTTCGAACCGATTACGCGCCTGACACCCGACGCGCTGTTTCCCGAAAGCGAAGCGCCCGTCTCACACGGCGACAAAGGCCACGGTTTCTGGCACGCACCGGCAGGCGTGACGCAGACGCCGGCGGTTCCGGCAGAGGCGGCGCGATGGCCGGGACATTGTTACCGGACACCGTGGCCGTTGTCGGAGAAATATTTTCTTGCCGCCTACAGTTTCGATCCGCTCATTGGCGAACCGAGCGCCAACCCGCCCAACCAGTTCGGCCTCTATCTCGTGGACTGTTTCGGCAACAAGGAACTGCTCTATCGCGACACCGACATCAGCAGTCTCTGGCCGGTGCCGTTGCGTGCCCGGCCCAAACCGCCGGTCTGCCCGACGGAACCATCCACTTCACCGACCGGCACGTTCTTCCTCCAAAACGTCCGCGCCGCATGGCCGTATTTGCCCGACGTGCCAATCACCCGTCTCCGCATTCTCCAAGTCCTGCCCAAGACGACACCGCACATCAACACACCGACGGTCGGCCTTGCCAACGCCTCGCCCGGTAAACAAGTGCTCGGCACGGTGCCCATCGAGCCGGATGGCTCCGCCTTTTTCCGCGCCCCCGCCGGCATTGCGTTGGCGTTTCAGGCGCTTGATGAACACGGCCAAGCCGTCCAGACGATGCGCAGCATCACCTATCTTCAGCCCGGCGAAAACGCTTCGTGCATCGGCTGCCACGAACCCCGCACCAGTGCGCCGGCTCCCCGCGCCGCTGCGCTCGCGTTGAAACGCTCACCGTCGGACATCGCACCCGGCCCGGACGGTTCGCGTCCGTTGAGCTACCCGATCCTCGTCCAACCCGTGCTGGACAAACATTGTGTCGCCTGCCACAGCGGCACAAAACCGCGCGGCGGCATTACGCTGACCGGCGCGCCGCAGGGCCGGTATACTGTCTCCTACAACACGCTGGCCACCCGCGTTCCGTTCTCCGCGTGGGGCGGCAAACCCGGTGACTTCCGCGTCGCCAACAGCGAACCGCTCACGCAACCCGGCTTCTTCGGCGCACGCGGCAGCCCGCTGATGAAGATGCTCCTGTGCGGCCATAACAAGGTCGCGTTCAGCCCCGACGACATCGTGCGTCTCGCCACTTGGATGGATGCCAACGCGCTGTTCTACGGCACGTTCGATGAAGCCGACCAAGCCCGCCAACAACGCGGGGAACGAATCGCCGGCCCAAAACTGGAGTAACCCATGCGAACAATCACACTTTTGATTCTGCTGGTGACGTCCGCCGCCGGCGAGGTTCATAACGTCCTCGACTACGGCGCCAAGGGCGACGGCAAGACGCTTTGCACGGCGGCCATTCAGAAGGCGATTGATGACGGCGGCACGGTGCGGTTCCCGGCCGGGACGTTTCTGTCGGGCGCGCTCTGTTTGAAGAGCGGCGTGACGCTTCAGTTGGATGAAGGCGCGACGTTGTTGGGCAGCCGGAACCCGCAGGATTACTCGGTATTCCACAATTTGATCCAAGGCGACGGCCTCAATGACATCGCCATCCGCGGGAAGGGGACCATTGACGGCAACGGCGATGCCTTTCGCGACAAAACGAAGAAGCGTCCACACAACATCCACATGGAGAAATGCCGCAACGTGCTCATCGAGGGCGTCCGACTCCGCAACTCCGGCAGTTGGATGCAGCACTACCGGCTCTGCGAGAACGTGACGCTGCGCGACCTGGCCGTGTTCAACCATGTCTCCTTCAACAACGACGGGCTGGACATTGACAGTTGCCGGAACGTGACCATCACGCGGTGCCGGGTGGACTCCGACGATGACGCGATTGTGCTGAAGAGCCTCTCCGCCGAGCCGTGCCGCAACGTGAAGATCACCGACTGCATCGTCAGCAGCCATTGCAACGCGCTGAAAATGGGCACCGAGTCCGGCGGCGGGTTCGTGGACATGACGATCTCCAACTGCACCGTCTTTTCGCCGAAACATTCGCAGAAGATTTACGGCGACCAGCGCGGCCTGGCGGGTGTCGCGCTGGAAATCGTGGACGGCGGACGGATGGAGAACGTGACCGTCTCCGATGTGAAGATCAGCGGCGTGACGACGCCGATTTTTCTGCGGCTGGGCAACCGTGGGCGTCCTTACGCGACGGGGAAGAAACCCGACGTGGGAACGTTCCGCAAGGTCTTGCTCAGGAACATCACGGCGGAGCGCGCGTCATCGCTCGGTTGCGCCATTGCCGGGTTGCCGGGGCATCCCATCGAGGACGTGAGGCTGGAGAACATCAGCCTCGGATTCGACGGCGGCGGCGCGCTGACGAACACGGTGCGGCGGATTCCCGAACGGCCTGAGGCGTATCCGGAGTGCAAGATATTCGGCACCCTGCCCGCGTACGGATTTTACTGCCGGCACGTGAAGGGATTGCGCTTCACGAATCTGAAACTCCGCACCGAGGCCGCCGACCTGCGCCACGCGATGGTATTTGATGACGTTCAGGACGTCACCATCAGTGGTCTGGATGCTGAGCAGTGGCCGGAGGGCGCGGCGCTGTTGCGGGTGGACGGCACGGCAACGCGAGGGATCGTGCTGGAGAAGAGCAAGTTGAAGGGAATCCGCGATGTCGCCACGTTATCGTCCGGTGTCCCGGCAGACGCTTTTGTGCACAAGAAGTGAAACTCGTTGGCGGCGGGTCAGACCGGCCCGGTCTGGTAGCCGAGTTCCCGCAGGCGCTGCAGCTTGTACAACAACGCGCGACGGCTGATGCCGAGAGCCTTGGCGGTTTCGGTCCGGTTGAAGCGGTGCTGGCGCAGCGCCTGCAAAATCGTCTGCCGCTCGACTTCCTCCAATTGGCCCGCCGGCGCGGGCGGTTCGGCAGCGGCGGCGCGAATGCGCGCGGGAAGATGTTCGGGCAGAATCATCTCGCTGCCGGACAAGAGCACAGCCCGCTCCGTCGCGTTGCGCAGCTCGCGCACATTGCCGGGCCACGAGTAGCGTTCGAGACAGGTGGCAACGGTTTCGGAAAACCGGGCGCGTCCCCCGGCAAACTCGGCGATGAACAGGCCCGCCAACGGCAGGATGTCCTCGCGCCGCTCCCGCAACGGCGGCACGTGAAGCTCGACGACGTTGAGCCGGTAAAACAAGTCCTCGCGAAACCGGCCCAGCTTGACCAGTTCCTCCATGTTCCGATTGCTCGCCGCCAGCACGCGGGCGTCGGTGCGACTCTCGCGGTTCGAGCCGATGCGTTGGAACCAGCCGTCGTGCGTCACGCGCAGCAGCTTCGCCTGCAACGCCGGCGACATCTCGGCAATTTCATCGAGGAAAATGGTGCCGCCGTTGGCCTGTTCGAACCGGCCGATGCGCTGCATGTGCGCGCCGGTAAAGGCGCCTTTTTCGTGGCCGAACAATTCGCTCTCCAGCAACGTCTCCGGAATCGCGGCGCAGTTGACCTTGACCAACGGGCCGGCGGCGCGCGCGCTCCAGGCGTGGATCACGTCGGCGAGCACTTCCTTGCCGACGCCGCTTTCGCCGGTGATCAACACGCGGGTGTCCGATGGCGCGATCAACGCCGCGTCACGAAACACTGCCTGCATCATCGCGCTCTTGGTCACGATGCCGGCGGGCAGGACCCGGTTGTCGGCGAGCTTCAACGGCGTCTCGGCGCTCAAGCCGGTGGCTTGGCGGACGGAGTCGAGCAGCTCATCGAGGTCAATCGGTTTGGCGAGATAATTGACCGCGCCGTCGCGCATGGCGACAACGGCGTCGCGGATGTCGGCGTAGGCAGTGACCAGCAGCACCGGCAGCGTGGCGTGCTCCTCGCGCGCTTGCCGCAACGTTTCCAAGCCCGACAGTCCCGGCATGCGCACATCGGAGATCATCATGCTGACGTTGCCGGCGCGCAACAGTTCGAGGGCGCGCTCGCCGGAGTCGGCGAGAACGGTGTCGAAGCCCTGGCTGCGCAGGAAGGAATCCAACAGGCTGCGCTGGCCCGGATCGTCGTCCACGATGAGGATGCGCGGTGTGTTCAATGTTTCCCGATGAGTTTCAGGTGCGTGATGCGGAAGATAGCACCTTTTGGCTCATTGGAAAGACATTCAATTTCCCAGCCGTGGGCCAGCGTGATCTGCTGGACAACCGCCAAGCCCAGCCCGGTCCCGCGTTGGTGGGTGGTGACGTACGGCTTGAAAATCTCTTTGCGCCGCTCGGCCGGCACGCCGGGGCCGTTGTCGCGGATCTCCAGGAATCCCTCCTCGCCGTTCTGCCGGCCGGCGGCGACGATAATCTCGCCGCCGGGGTCAATGGCTTGAATGGCGTTCATCAGAAGGTTGAACAGCGATTGACGCAGAAGTTGTTCGTCAGCCTCGATGGACAGCGGTTCGGCCCGGACTTCGAGCCGGACTTTTTTCTCCTCGATGTCGTAGCTCAACGCGCGGACGACTTCGCCAATCGCCGCCGGCAGGGCGAGCGCGGCGCGGCGCAGTTCGCGGGGACGGGAGTAGTTGATGAATTCGTTGAGTTGGACGGTGACCTTGTCCACTTCGTCCACGATGGCACTGGACTGGGTCTGCGTGGCCGGGGGGATGTCGGACTGCTTGGCGATCATCTGGGCGAGGCCACGGATGATGTTGAGCGGGTTGCGGGTTTCGTGCGCCAGCCCGGCAGCGGCGAGGTTCATCTCGCGCAGGTGCACGGTCAGTTCGCTGGCGCGGACGAGGCGGAGTTGGAGTTCGGCGGTCTTGGCGAATGTGCGCCACGCTAGTCCGGAGCCGGCAGCGGCCACGGCGGCAAACAGGCCGATCATCAGCCGGAGCCAGAGGTCTTCCGCGCAGGCGGCCGTGACGGGCTGGGTGGACATGACGATGAGGAAGCTGTGGACCCCCTGTTTCTGGATGATGCCCCGGTAGTCTTCCTCGCTCATCCAGCGGGGCCGGGAGAAAAACGGCCAGCGCCGGCTGGGGGAGAACGCCGGCGCGCTGGTGATGGTCAGGCTGGTGGTGAAGTTGGTGGGAATCTCAGGGGAAGGAGGACGAGGGGAAGGCGGGGGAGCGATCAGGCGATTGGTCTCGACAGACCGGAGGAATTCGTCGCGGGGGATGAT
>Ga0163200_1000188_pt1 | contig 28894 bp, 17 predicted proteins | sample PL_2010_200m_FD_113535 | JGI IMG/M metagenome (GOLD analysis project Ga0163200, IMG submission 113535) | Freshwater microbial communities from Powell Lake, British Columbia, Canada to study Microbial Dark Matter (Phase II) - PL_2010_200m | ecosystem: Environmental > Aquatic > Freshwater > Lake ... | reverse complement strand
CTATATAACTATCCCCTATGATTAACGATCGCGCCTCCGGCATCTTACTTCACCCCACTTCGCTTCCCGGGAACTATGGGATCGGGACCCTGGGAAAAGCAGCCTTTGACTGCATCGATTTTCTGGCACTGAGCAAGCAGCGGTACTGGCAGATCCTGCCTCTCGGTCCTACCGGGTATGCCGATTCACCCTACCAGTGCTTTTCGGCTCATGCTGGAAATCCAAATCTTATTGACCTGGAACTGCTGGTGGATGAAGGGCTGCTGCAGGCAAAAGACCTGGCAACGTTCCCTTCCTTCGGCGAGGGGCCGGTTCAGTTCGACGAAGTCCAGAATGCCCGGAAGCCCCTGTTGCAAAAAGCGTATGAACAATTCAGCCGGCAGGCCGGTGAGACGGAAAAGCTCAAATACCGGAATTTCCTGAAGGAGCACTACAAATGGTTAAATGATTTTGCCCTCTTCATGGCGATCAAAAACAGCCTGAAACTGAAACCGTGGCTGCAATGGGACCGTGACATCCGGCACCGCGAACCGGATGCCCTGAAGAAATTCCAGGATGAGCTGAAGGAGGAGACAGCCTACTATAAGTTTCTTCAGTATCTGTTCTTCAGGCAATGGACCAGGGTCAAAGCCTATGCTCACCGGAAGAAGCTCCGGATCATCGGTGATATTCCCCTCTACGTGGCGCTCGACAGCGCCGATGCCTGGGCTAATTCCGGGCTGTTTGAATTTGATAAAGAGCTGAAACCTGTCCGGGTAGGGGGTGTGCCTCCCGACTATTTCTCCGAAACCGGTCAGCTCTGGGGGAATCCCCTCTTCCGCTGGACCGATCAGAAAGTGAATGTCTGCGCCTGGTGGAGAGAACGGATCGCGACTAACCTATTTTTATTCGACATAGTCCGCATCGACCACTTCCGTGGATTTGCCGCTTACTGGGTTGTTCCGTATGGCGAAAAAACTGCTGTGAACGGAAAATGGATCGACGGGCCGGGAAAGGAGTTCTTTGATGACATGCTGAACCATTTCGGCCAGCTTCCGATCATTGCAGAAGACCTCGGGGTGATCACCCCCGATGTGGAGGAGTTACGCGACTCCTATGGGTTTCCGGGGATGAAGATCCTGGAATTCGCCTTCGACTCGGAAGAGGCCAATGATTACATCCCGTATAACTTTTCAAAGAACTGTCTGGTCTACACAGGAACACATGATAATGATACGGTACGGGGATGGTTTGCGTCACTGAAACCGGCTGACAAGGAGTTTCTGCTGGAGTATCTGAATACACCGGGGACCGATATCAACTGGGATTTGATCCGGCTGGCCTGGAGTTCCGTCGCCAATACGGCCATTGTCCCGATGCAGGATCTCATCGGGTTGGATTCTTCCGGCAGGATGAATGTTCCCGGAACCACAACCAGTAACTGGCGCTGGCGGGCAAAATCGTCATATTTTACCCCGGAACTGGCGGAACGACTGGCTAAACTGACGATCCTCTACGGGCGAGCCACCCGGAAAAAATAAATCTGTGATCATCCGCAAAAATCAGTGTGATCTGTGTTCCATATTTTCTTAAATTCACGGCTCTAACGATAGACGAAAATGCGCCCTCTTGTTATTCTGCTCACGTTCCTGATCCTGAGCCTGAACCTGCCTGCCCAGGAGAACCAGGAGCTGCGAATAGAACCCCCGTTCTGGTGGACCGGCTTCAACCATACCGAACTTCAGTTACTGGTGCACGGGAAAGCCATTTCCGCCACCTCCGTGCACATCCGGTATCCGGGAGTTGAACTGGTCTCGGTCGATACGGTCCCAAATCCGAACTACCTCTTCATCAACCTGAAGATCTCTCCGGAAACCCAACCCGGATCGTTCCCTATCCGCTTCATGAAAGAGAAAGCCGTGGTGGCCGAGGTGCGTTATGAACTCCTCCGGCGGAAAGATCCTTCCAACCGTTTTCAGGGTTTTGATGCGTCGGATGTGATCTACCTGCTGATGCCCGACCGCTTTGCCAATGGAGATACCCTCAATGATAACCTCCCCGGAATGAGGCAACTTGCCGACCGGTCCAATCCCGATGGACGGCATGGCGGAGATATCCGTGGAATTATAGACCACCTGGATTACATCATGGACCTGGGGGTAACGGCTTTATGGATCAATCCTTTACTGGAGAACAACCAGGAGATCTACTCCTATCACGGCTATTCCGCCACCGATTACTACCTGATCGATCCGCGCTTTGGAACCAATGAGGATTACCTGGAGCTATCCGATAACATCCATCAACGCGGGATGAAACTGATCATGGACATGGTATTCAACCATTGCGGAAGCTTCCACTGGTGGATGGAAGACCTCCCGTCCCCCGACTGGATCAACCAATGGCCAGAGTTCACCCGTTCCTCTTACCGGGGAGGTACCGTCAGCGACCCCTATGCAACCCCTTCCGACAGCATAAAATTCGTCAAGGGGTGGTTCGATAAAACCATGCCCGACCTGAACCAGCACAACCCTTTCCTGAAAAACTACCTGATCCAGAACAGCCTCTGGTGGATCGAATACGCCAGCCTGGATGGAATCCGCCAGGATACCCATCCTTACCCGGTCAAGGATATGATGGCTGAATGGGGAAAACGTGTACTGGATGAATACCCCGACTTTAACATTGTCGGGGAGTGCTGGTTGGCCTATCCTCCGGCAGTGGCTTACTGGCAAAAAGATGCAGGTGACCGGGACGGGTACAATTCCAATATCCCCTCAGTGTTTGATTTTCCACTTTATGACGCGCTGAAGGTGGCCTTCAACGAAGCAGAGGGATGGAGTTCTGGAATCGTGAGGCTGTACGATGTGCTTTCCCAGGATTTCGTCTACCCCGATCCTTCAAACCTGGTTATTTTTGCCGACAACCACGATATCAACCGTTACCTGGACACCCAGGAAGACGACATCAGAAAACTGAAGATGGCGATGGCCTTTATCCTCACCACCCGGGGAATCCCGCAGCTTTATTACGGAACGGAACTGCTGATGACCACCGGCGAGGATAAAGGGCACGGATCGATCCGGAAGGATGTGATGGGCGGATGGCCATCAGATCCCCGGAATACTTTCAGTATAGAGGGACGAACGCCGGAAGAGCAGGACATGTACACCTATCTCCGGACGATCCTCCGGTGGCGGCAAAACACACCGGTCATCCACACGGGACGACTGAGGCACTTCATCCCGCAGGACGGAGTCTACGTCTATTTCCGGTTCAATGAAACAGACACGGTGATGGTGGTGATGAATAATAACGAGGAGGAGACGGTACTTGAAACCGGGAGGTTTAGTGAGTTCCTGAATCCGGGAACCACCGGCACGGAGATCATCAGCGGGGTAAGCATCTATCCTCTGCGCAACCTCGTTATTCCTGGGAAAACAGCCATGATCATAGAACTTTCCCAATAGGTCATTTCACCACGAAGACACAAAGACACAAAGGACACCAAATCATCTAAAACCATTTACTCGTCTTCGTATGCCTTCTCTCATAACGGGAACATTGAAGTTTAGAAGAAATCCAAGCCATTTACCAGAGAGTCGAAGATACGATAATAATTGGGCTTCATGAATTGGTGCAATTCCATCAACCGACTTTACCTCAATAATAATCTCCTCTTCAATTAATAAATCTATTCTGAAGTCTTTATTCAACAACCTCCCTCGATACGTTAAAGGTAGAAACACCTCACTCCGAACCATTAATCCTCGTAGTTTTAGTTCTTCTGCCAGACAAAACTGGTATACAGATTCCAATAGTCCTGGCCCGAGTTCACGATGAACCCGGATCGATGCATCAATAACTTCTTTTGCAATAATTTCAATTTTATCTCTTTTCATACTTTTTTTTATACATTAATCAGCTTTCTATTAAAAAGGTTATATGTTTTTCTGAATAAATTTGTGACCTTCGTGTCTTCGTGTCTTAGTGTTGAAGTATGCTAAAAATCCAGAAAAACCTCACCCGCACATTTTACGTCATCCTCGGCCTGCCTTCCACAGCCATGGGATTTGCCCTTTCGATCCAGATCGCTGTGTTGAGCTGGATCCTTCGAACCCGGTATGGCCTGGAGATCCACGAGATCGGCTTCGTGTGGGCGGCCGGTCCCATTGCAGGGATCATCGGCCAGCCCCTTATCGGGCTGATCAGCGACAAGATCTGGTTCTGGGGCGGACGACGCCGGCCCTTCATCATCATCGGCGGGATCCTTGCTGCCCTTTCGATCATGGCGCTGCCATTCCTCGGCCGGATCAACGACTTCTTCGGGATCGGCAGCCTGATGGCCGTGGCGATCACCGTGGCCCTGACCCTTGATCTGTCGATCAACATCAGTTTCAATCCCACCCGGTCCATCATTGCGGATGTCACCCCCGACGGGCAGCCCCGTACCAAAGGATATACCTGGATGCAGTCGATCTCCAACCTGTTCGGCAGCCTGGCCTATCTCACAGGCGCCCTCCTGGGTAATTACATCCTCATATTCTCAGGCGCCGTGATTGTTTTCATCTTCTCCATCGGTCCGCTTTTTTTCATCCGGGAGCCAAGGGAACTTATCCCCGAAAAGAAAGAGGACAACGGGGCAGTCAAGGCCACCCATACAGAATGGGGAGAGCTGTTCAAACTCTATTTTGCGCACGCCTTCTCCTGGCTCGGGATCCAGACGATGTTCATCTACATCATCGCCTTCATCGAACAGAAGATCCACCCGGAGACCGATATCCAGATCGGGCAGATGATCGGGTGGTCCTTTTTTATCCTGAATGCGGTCGGGTTTATCTGGCCTGCCTTTCTGCTGGAACCGTTAAGCAAACGGATCGGCCGGATCAGAACCCATTTCCTCTGCCTGGTTTCCATGTCGTTCGGCTATTTCGGGATCGTGCTCTGGGCGCATGACGCTATCCTGCTCTACACCATGATGGGTGTTCTTACCTTCGGATGGGCGGCCGTGGTCAGCCTGCCCTTTGCCATCATGTCGGAGAAGGTGAATAAAGCCCGGATGGGGTTCTTTATGGGGATCTTCAACCTCTCGGTAGTGATCCCGCAACTCGTTTCCAGCTTCGTGATCGGTGGCGTGATCAACCGGGCCGCAAATAAAAATATCATCTTTATCATCAGCGGAGTCTCCCTGGCCATCTCGGCGCTTCTCTGGCTGTTTGTGAAAGAAAAACGAAAGAACAATCCGGTATAACCTGTAAAATTCATCCGCATGACGAACTATACTATCCTCTGGATCAGTCTGATTATATGCGCTCTTCCTGCTCATTCCCAGACCTATCCCTATTTTGCAAACGACTCAACAGTCTATTTCATTTACACCGGCAATGCCGGTAAGGTGGCCCTGGCAGGCGATGCAACCAGCTGGAAACCCACCATTCCGTTCAGTAACGTAGCCGGAACCCCCCTCTGGTATCTTACCAGAATCTACGAACCTCAGGCGAGACTGGATTATAAAATCGTGGTAGACGATACCACCTGGATCCTGGATCCATTGAATACGGATACCTGTATGAGTGGATTCGGGCCAAATTCCGAGCTCCGGATGCCAGGCTATCAGACCCCGCCTGAAGTCGCATTTTATCCTGATATTCCTCACGGAATCCTCCTGGATATAAACAGTACCAGTACAATACTTGGGAATTCAAGAACCGTTACCATATACCTTCCCGCCGGGTACGGGAGCAGTGACGGGGATTATCCTGTGGTGTTGTTCCATGATGGACTCGAATTCCTGAAGCTGGCGAATGCAAAAAACATCCTCGATTACCTGATCGCCCACCGGATGATTACTCCCCTGATCGGGATTTTTGTACCGCCGGTACTGCGGGATCAGGAGTACACAGGACCTACCAAAGACTCCTTCCGGCAGTTTCTGGTGGAAGAGCTGATGCCGGTTATTGATGAGCAATTCCGCACCCGTAAGGATCCCGGGGACCGGGCCATGGTCGGTATCTCCAACGGAGGGAATATCGCCCTCTATATCGGGATCACGAATCCTGAACTCTTCGGGAAGGTGGCTGCCATGTCGAGCAATTATGAAGAGGATCTGTTCACCGCTTTTCAAAAGAAGAAAACCGATCTGGAGCTTTACCTGGATATGGGAACATACGATATTCCCCTGCTGGAAGAGCTGGCAAGTGAGTTTACGGAGGTTCTTGAAAAAAAGGGTTACACGTTCATCTTTCATACGTTTCCCGAAGGACACAGCTGGGGGAACTGGGAGGGGCACCTGCGACTGCCCCTGATGCAGTTCTTCCCTGTCAGGGAGGCTGAATAACAGGAAACAGGATGAATATCCTTACCTTTGGGAAGCATTAATACCACTTCGATGAAATTATCCTGTATTATCCCGGAACTGATGCTTCTGGCATTGCTTGGTACCGGATGCGATCAACCTGAACGGCTAAGGGTCCCCGACCACCCGCTGCTGCATAAACTGGCTCCTCCGATCACCCTGAGGTATGATTCGACGGTAATTCTGCTGGCCGATTATTTCGGGAGACCTGACCGCGTCGATTCGATTGTCGCTGCTCTATCGCTCCGCCTTATTTTTTCGGCAGATTCATCCATCCTGATACTGAAACCGATCACTCAGGATATCCCCTTTCTTTCTACTCTTCGGGTTTGGTCCGGCGGATTTTCGTACGACCTGGTTCTGACCCGGTCGCCCGAAGTCTCTGTGAAGGTGACCTATGATCCGGGCCGCAAGCGTTGCAGGAAGGTGGAACTGGCTGGTCAGATCAACGACTGGACCCCATCCCGGACACCCCTGCAATTCCATGACGGAATCTGGGAAACTACTCTGCTGCTTTTCCCCGGCAACTATCAGTATCAGGTAGTGGCCGACGGAACCTGGATGCTTGATCCGGCCAATCCCGATTCGGCCAGCAACGGGATCGGCGGTTACAACAGCGTGCTTCGGGCAGGTACCCTGAGTGAGTTGAGTTCACAGGGAATCTACACAGAAGAAAGAACAGGCGGCAAGATCGTTATAGGAGGGACCGGAGCAGGATCAGCAACCATGGCACTGTGGCAGAATTACCGGATTCCGGAGCAGTTGCTGCACTTCGACACCACCGGCCTCACGATAGAGATCCCGGAGAATGCCAGGCTGCAGGAACGGAGTTTTATCCGGATCTGGGCTGCAGGACCCGGTTCTGTAACAAACGATCTGCTTATTCCGCTCCAGCGCGGGAAGGTCATCACCCATCCTGCCGAACTTACCCGAACCGATAAAGAGACCATGATCTTCTATTTTATGCTGGTCGATCGTTTCTATGATGGAAATCCCGGTAATGATAAACGGGTTAATGATCCGGAGGTGGCCCCCAAAGTGAATTACATGGGTGGGGATCTGGAAGGAATCCTGGAAAAACTGCGCGAGGGATATTTCACCAGTCTGGGCGTCAATACCCTCTGGATATCTCCCATCACCCAGAATCCATGGACCGCTTACCATGAATTTCCGCCTCCCCACCGCAAATTTTCGGGATACCACGGGTACTGGCCGGTTTCACTGACCTCCATCGATCCACGCTTTGGTTCTCCGGAGGTATTGAAAGAGCTGGTGGCAGAATCGCACCGCGACGGGATCAATGTGGTTCTCGATTTTGTAGCACACCATGTGCATCAGGACTACCCCCTGCTGGCCAGCCATCCCGACTGGATCACGCAGGTAGACCTGCCGGATGGCCGGAAAAATATACGGATCTGGGACGAATGCAGGCTAACCACCTGGTTCGATAGTTTCCTGCCAACCCTGGATCTGTCCAAACCTGAGGTCTATGAGCTGGTATCCGATTCAGCGACTTACTGGGTCAGTGAATATGAACTGGATGGGTTCCGGCACGATGCCGCCAAACATGTACCGGAGGTATTCTGGCGGACCCTCACCCGTAAACTTGATTCCGTGCTGCAGCGACAGAACCGGGAATTTTACCAGATCGGAGAGACCTTCGGCAGCCGGGAACTGATCAAAAGCTATATCAATCCGGGAATGATGGATGCCCAATTCGATTTCAATCTTTACTGGGAGGTCCGGAATGCATTTGCTTTCGACAACGGGTCCTTTGAAGATCTGAACACGGCTCTGTTGCAATCCCTTGCCTTTTTCGGCTCGCATCACCTGATGGGCAACATCACCGGAAACCAGGATATGGCCCGGTTTATCTCCTATGCCGATGGATCGCTATCGACCGGAGAGGAGGACCGGGAGGCAGGATGGGTTCGCACAATTGAAGTCAGGGATCCGGTCGGATACAGGCGGCTTGCCTCCCTCATGGCCTTCAACATGACCATCCCGGGGGTACCGGTGATCTATTACGGGGATGAGTTCGGATTACCCGGTGCCAATGATCCGGATAACAGGCGCATGATGAAGTTCGACGGACTGACCGAAAATGAACTGCTGACCCTGGAGCAAACCCGGGCTCTGACCCGGCTCCGTAGTGATCACATGGCCCTGTTGTATGGTGATTTTCAACCGTTGCTGGTCAGCCGTGATCAGTATGTCTACCTGCGATCCTATTTCGATGATGTAGTGATCATTGCCTTCAATAAAGCCAGGGAGGACACAACGGTCGCAGTGCCACTCCCCTCCAGGGTGCAGGCCGGAACCTTGAAACCAGCGTTCGGCTCAATAGTAGAAATAGCTGATAATCAGATACAAATCAACCTTAAAGCCAATTCTTTTGAAATCTTAGTTCATTAACTCATACAATTTTAATGGAACACAGAATACACAGAAAAGCATTGATTTCCAAAACATAAAAAAATGAAAATAAAAAAGGAAACCGTTTTAATCAGTAGTGTAATTTTAGCAACTATGCTGTTTTCGCTGTTTTCCTGCAAACAAAAAGAGGTCACCCCCTTCGATCATCCCGCATGGAGCCGGAATGCCACTATCTATGAAGTGAACGTCCGGCAGTTCACCCCCGAGGGGACCTTCCGGGCTTTTGAGGAGCATTTGCCCCGGCTTCAGCAGATGGGAGTGAAGATCCTCTGGCTGATGCCCATCAATCCGATTGGAGAGGAAAACCGGAAAGGGACCCTGGGCAGCTACTACGCCGTGAAAGATTACCTGGAAGTGAACCCCGCGTATGGCACGAAAAAGGATTTCCGCCATCTGGTAGAGAAGATCCACGAACTGGGCATGTATGTCATCATCGACTGGGTGGCCAACCATACCGCCTGGGACAATCCGCTTCTGGTGGAACATCCCGAATGGTATCTGAAGGATTCGACGGGAGCTATTATTCCACCCGTTGCTGACTGGAGCGACGTGGCCGGTCTGGATTATTCCAATCCTGCATTGTGGGGCTACATGTCGGATGCCTTACAGTACTGGGTCAGGGAGTTCAATATCGATGGGTACCGGTGTGATGTGGCCGGTATGCTTCCGGTCGGTTTCTGGAACCGTGCCGTCCCGGAAATTAAAAAACTCAAACCTATTTTCATGCTAGCCGAATGGGAGACACCTGATATGCACGACACCGCATTCGATGCCACTTACTCCTGGGACTTCTACCACCTGATGAACGAGCTTGCAAAAGAGGAAAAACCACTCCGGGACATCGATACCTTACTAAAAAAGGAACGGAAGAGTTATCCCTCCCATGCATTCCGGATGCGGTTCACATCCAATCATGACGAGAACAGCTGGAACGGGACCGAGTATGAGCGACTGGGAGAAGCTGCGCAGGCATTTGCCTTACTGACCTTCACCTTTCCCGGGATCCCGCTGATCTATACCGGGCAGGAGTCGGCTATGAATAAACGTCTCTCGTTCTTTGACAAGGACACGGTTCCCTGGCTGGATTACCCGCTGGGACCCTTCTATACCAGACTTGTAAAGCTGAAACTGGATCATCCTGTGCTGGATGCAGGCGAAACCGGGGGCACCTACCAGCGGGTGCACTCCACCAACGACTCAGCCGTACTGGCCTTTGTCAGGAAGAATCCCGAAGAGCAGATCCTGGTGGTACTGAACCTCTCGCCAAAAGAACAGGAGGTCGGACTGAAGGGAAAAGACTTCTCCGGAGCGTATACGGAGATTTTCACGCAGGCCAATGTCACCCTTGGGAAAGGGAAAACACTGACCCTTGAACCATGGGGGTACAGGGTTTATGTGATTTCCGATTGATTCGATTAATGTCATTGCGATCCCGAGTACTCGGGAGAAGCAATTCGATTTACGATTTATTCCATCACTTCATGACCTTCATCACCCTCATCACCATCATCACTTTCTGAACCAATGACCAATGAAAAAAACAGTACCACTGCTAATCATTCTGTGCATGGCCGGATGTGCTCCAAAACATAAACCGACCCCGTTGAATGAGCCGCCTGCCTGGGCTAAGGATGCGGTCTGGTACCAGGTCTTCGTCGAACGGTTTCACAATGGTGACCCGTCAAATGATCCGACCCCGGCCACGATCAGCATTCCGCCTATGGGACAGCTTGCGCCAGCCGGATGGTCGGTTACCCCCTGGGGCCACGACTGGTATGCCAAGGAATCGTGGGCAGAACGAACCGGGAAACCCTTTTACGACAACCTGCAGTACCGGCGGTACGGGGGCGACCTGCAGGGGGTACTGGACAAACTGGATTACCTGCAGGATCTGGGCATCACGGCTATTTACCTGAATCCCATCAACGACGCTCCTTCGCTGCATAAATACGATGCCCGGAACTACCATCACGTGGATATCAATTTCGGGCCCGATCCGGAGGGAGATCTCCGGATCATGGAATCGGAAGATCCCGCCGATCCCTCCACCTGGCAGTGGACTTCGGCTGATAAGCTGTTTCTCAGGGTGGTGGAAGAAGCTCACAGACGCGGGATGCAGGTGATCATGGATTACTCGTGGAACCATACCGGGGTGCTCTTCTGGGCGTGGCAGGATATCCTGAAGAACCAGTCAAAATCGAAGGTTAAAGAGTGGTATGAGATCCTTTCGTTCGATGACTCCACCACCGCCGTGAACGAGTTTACCTACAAAGGGTGGCTGGATATTAAAAACCTGCCCGAACTGAGAAAAGTGGATGTCGCGGCACCCCGTGAGAATGGTCGTCCCTACGAAGGGGACATAAATCCGGCTGCCAAAGCGCATATTTTTGATGTCACGCGCCGGTGGCTGGCTCCTGATGGTGATACCGCCAGAGGCATCGACGGGTTCCGCCTGGATGTGGCTGATCAGATCGGGCTGAAGTTCTGGCGAGACTACCGGAAGTTTGTCCGGTCGATCCAGCCGGAGGCTTACCTGGTGGGAGAGATCTGGTGGGAGGATTATCCCGAAACTCTGATGGATCCGGTCCCCTATGTGAACGGTGATGTGTTTGACGCGGTGATGTTCTACCAGGTCTACCGGCCGGCACGGTATTTCTTTGCGAAAACCGGAACACCGATTGATGCAAAGCAGCTGAAGGACAGCCTCGAACTTCAGTGGAACCGGATGAAGCCTGCGACCCTGCATGCCATGATGAACGTCTCTTCAACACACGATGCCCCGAGACTACTGACCAGCTTCTACAATCCACACAAGTACAAATACCAGGCAAATCCGCGGGATAACGCGAAATTCAAAACCGGGAAGCCGGATGCAGAGACCTATCAACGGCTCCGGCTCTATCTGGTCCACCTCTTCACCATCCCTGGAGCTCCGCATATCTGGAATGGCGAAGAGATGGGCATGTGGGGGGCCGATGATCCCGATTGCCGGAAACCCCTCTGGTGGGAGGGTATGGCATTTGATCCCGAGACCCGGACCAATATCCGGAAAGGGAAAAAACTTTATGATTCCGTTGGCTTTGACAGGGAGCAGTTTGAATTCTATAAAAAGCTGATCGACATCCGGAAGAGTAATCCCGTTCTTGCCATCGGGCAAGTGGAGTTCCTGATCGCTGAGGGGAATAAACTGGGCTACCGGAGATATGACGGCCGGAACGAAATCCTGGTCCTGTTCAATCTTGAACCCCGCCCGGTGTCATTTGATCTACCTGGAAATACCGGCTATACTGACCTGCTTCATGGAGGGATCATATCCGGCGATTCTGTAGGGCTAAATCCCCTCAGTGCACTGGTATTAAAAAGGGAACACTAACACGCAGGATAGCCTCTGCAAACCTTCTCAAAAAAAGACCCCTCCCTGGCCCTCCCCTTGAAGGGGAGGGGATGGGGAGGGGTCCTCAGAAATCCCCGAAAAGGTTAATTCGCCTTCAGTTTGTACTTGTAGATCGGTTTATTCAGCTCAAGCGTGATGGTGTAGTTACCAGCGGCAGGTACCGGGATATTGGCGCCATCCTGCTGCAGGATTCCATTGCCCAGGTTGTCTCCGTAATTAAGATCCCAGGCATCGTTGGCGCGGAACTTGAACTCGTCGGCTGTCAGATCCATAGTAACCGTCCAGTGCTGGGTCTCTACATCATAGGTCATCGGGGTAGAGGCGTCCCAGCCTCCGGGTGTCGCGCTTCCTATAACACCCCATTCTGTTCGGAGGGCAGAATGCGTCAGTGCAATGAGATCGGCATTCAGCTTGTAATAACCGGCGACCGCGGCGATAATGTTAGCGCCACCGGGGTCCAGGGTGCCATCGGCGTTATCATCCCCCCAGTTCTCATCCCAGCTGCCTTTGGCAAACTTATATTCGGTGTTATCGTCTGCGAACCAGAGGAATCCTTCATACAGGTCGTTCGACTTCAGAGATGCGATGGCGGTATTGGAGTCGGCCGGATTCCATCCCTGGTAGCTTCCGGGTACGTTGAGGATCGGATAGACCACCGGGACATAATAGGGTGTGATGGTTTGCTTGATCACTGCAGAGTAGAGTGGATTTACATTGGGGTTGACAGCCGTCTTCACCCTGAACTCCAGCGCAATGGGTTCCGGAACTGCCGGATCGGGAAGATAGGGTAACAGCTTGTTGTTAAAGTCACTGGTCACAATGGTCAGCTCTTTTGCATGGGTAACTGCTCCAACGGCCACGGCATCAGCGAAGTTATTCCCCTGTTTGTCCATCTGCAGGGTGTAGGTTACCACCAGTTGAGGACCATAGTTGGCTGTATCCCATTGAAAAATGATCGGGACATTTTGATTCTCAAGCAGAAGAACGATCACAGCGCCATCCTGCAACTTCAACACCGCTGCATTCGGCTTGGAGCTGAGTTCGGTTTTGTCCACCTTCTTACATCCTGCAAGAGTGAACAAACCCACAATTATCAGAAAAAATGTTATCTTTTTCATAGACATCGGTTTTACAGGTTAATATCCAGGATTTTGTTTCAGGTTTGGATTGGCTGAAACATCGGAAGCCGGGAGCGGGAAGATGTTGTAGATGGAACTTGTTGAGCTACCTGCCTGCGTTCCGCCTTTCCATTGCCATATATAGTCACCTCCCGTAAATTTACCATACCTGACCAGGTCGGTCCGGCGCGTAGCTTCCCAGTAAAGTTCGCGGGCACGCTCATCCAGGATGAAGTCTAGCGTGAGATCAGCCTGTGTGATATTGCCTAATTCATCTCCATAGGCCCGTGTTCTCACGTCATTGACATATTGCAATGCCTGGGCTTCAGAGCCTCCGCCACCCCGCAGTACGGCTTCAGCGTACATGAGGTATACATCGGCCAACCGGAAGAGGATGAAGTCGTTATCTACAAAGGTCTGATCCGAACCCGGCTGACCCGTACTGGTCACGTTTTTGAATTTGGCAATGGCATATCCGTCGGTAAACGTACCTATATCATTGATATCCAGCGACTGACCATCGGTCCAGAACATCGCCCGCTTATCGTAGCTGTTCCTGACAACGGAATAGGTATAATCAGGGATACCCAGTTTCATGGTGATCACATAGGTTCCGGCTTCCGGAATGGCTATGTTGGCGCCATTCTGCTCCAAAATCCCGTTTGCGCCGTCGTCGCCGTAGTTGAGATCCCAGCTATCGTTTGCACGGAACTTGATCTCCCCTACAGTCAGGTCCAGGGTGGCCACCCATACTCCGCCAGTGGCGTCGTAATCCATATTCTGGTCACTATCCCAACCCCCAGCTGTGGCTGAGCCAATCACGCCCCAGGTTGTGTTCATCTTGGTGTAGGTGAGGTTGTTGAGATCCACGTTTACCTTGTAATAGCCTGCGTCGGCAGCGACAATATTCGCTCCGTTCTGTTCCAGTGTCCCGTCTCCGTTATCGTCTCCGTAATTCAGATCCCAGTTTGGATTCACACAGAACTTGAACTCCGTATTGGCGTCGGGGAAGTATAGATAGCCTTCAAAATTCCCGTCATTCAACGCCGAAGCCAAAACAGTGGTGGTGTTGGTCGGATCCCATCCCTGGTAAGAGCCGGGACAGTACAACAACGTGTAGGCCGCTGCACTCTTCGGGGGAATGGGAGAATGGTAGAGACCGTTCTTGATTTCCGGGTAGAACTTCTGAACGAGCGACTTGGTTGTCCGGGTTCCTCCCCATCCGCCACCTACGCCGAAATCGGCCGGTACCATACTTCCGCCAATCGCAGCATGAATGATGAAGGTGGTACCACCCCAGGTCTGGGTGCGCAGCCCATCAAAATTGATCGTGAAAATAGACTCGGGGGTATTGTGGTTATCAGCCAGGAAAAGATTCTGGTACTCGGGATCCAGGGAATAACCCGCATTGATGATCTTCACGCAGTTGTTCACGCAATCGGTATACCGGTTGGAGCCTTTGTAGACCTCGGCATTCAGGTACAGTTTTGCAAGAAGCGCCCATACCGCTGCTTTATCGGCCCGGCCGTACTCATTTTGCCGGGCATCGATCAGTAATGGTTCGATGGCGTTCAACTCTGCGTCGAGGTAATCAAACAGGCTTGCCCTCATGATTTGCTGAGGAAAGAATTTTCCTACCGGGTCGGCATCGGTCACAAACGGAACATTGCCGAAGAGATCGAGAGCGTGGTAATAACTCAGCGCCCGCAGGAACCTGGCTTCTGCCCGGTAATGGGCAATATCGGTCAGGATCGGACCGGTAATGCCGCGTTCGCTAAGCTTTTCAGGAGTCGTTTCCCGGATGAATTCATTGCACAGACAGATCTGGTAATAGATCCGGTAGTACATAGCCGAGATAAATACATCGCTGGATCCCCAGTTCTGGTAATGGAAGTCCTTAATGGTCTGGTCGTTCCAGCCGATGACCGCTTCATCGGTGCTTAGCTCCTGGTGATACCAGTAGCCACGGAGGTACTCCCCGAACCCTTCATCGATACCAGCGATATCCGGATTCCCTGCCGGTCCCTGCTGTCCCGAAAGGGCCAATCCGGCATACAACTTGGCAAGCACCAGGATGTAGTTATTGGCGTCTTTGTACACGTCCTCTGACGTCAATTCAAGTGGATTTAATGGCTTGGTATTCAGATCCTTGACGCAGGAACCAAGAACCATTGCTAAAGCCATAAACAGGATTGCTATTTTATAATTTCGTTTCATTGCTTTTCGGTTTTATACGTTAAAAGGAAAGATTTACGCCCAAAACAAATGCCCTGGAACGGGGATACATATTGTTGTCGATCCCTCTCGTAGTTCCCAGGTTGACTTCCGGGTCAATACCCTTGTACTGGGTTATGGTGAACAGGTTGTTCACGGTGAAGGAGAGGCGCAGATGAGCCGTATTCTTCGCCAGGTTCCCGAAGTCATATCCCAGGGTCAGGTAATCGAGTTTGAAGAAAGAGGCGTCCTGGACATAATAATCCGAAAGATACTGCTGATTGACGAAATTGATGTCGTACACATCGGTAGTCACGTTACCGAGATAAGGGCCTTCCGGACGGAAGAGGTTGTTGTAAACCCCCCGGTTGGCCTGCACGTTGTTGTAAACATAATTTCCGATCATCGCATGGCCTGCTGCAGCCAGACTCCATTTCTTATAACGGAGCGAAGTGGAGATCCCTAAGGTAAAATCGGGACTCGGATTTTTGTAGTGGTACCGGTCGGCATCCGTGATCTTTCCATCGTTGTTCCGGTCTACATACAACCCTTCTATCGGGTTTCCGGCATCATCATAAACCTGCTGATAAACGAAGAAATCGAACGGAGCATATCCTACGCTGAGAATCTGCACCGTATTCCCGACACCGCCGCTGATCCCTCCGATGAAATATCCGAGGTAGTTTGGATCCTCGTACAGGGTCAGTTTCGTGATCTCATTGTGATTGTAAGCCGTGTTGAAACCAATCTCCCACTTCCAGTCGTTGGTCACCACCGGTTTGGCGTTGATAGCAAACTCCACCCCGTTGTTTACCATGTCACCCACGTTGGTCCAGATGTAGTTCTGGAGGTTTGTCCCTGCGGGGACAGGTACATAGTTCAACAGGTCGGAGGTATATCGCAGATAGTAATCGATGCTACCGTAGATCCTGTCTTCCAGGAATCCAAAATCAAGGCCGGCATTCCAGGTAGTAGTTTTCTCCCATTTGATACCGGCATCATAGCCGTTTGGACGCAGCGTAACATAATAAACATTTCCGAATTCGTACATCGCAAACTGGTTGCTTTCAACATAAAGCGGCAGGGAGGGGTACCAGTTATCACCGATATCCTGCTGACCGGTCTGGCCAAAGCCCAGTCTGAGTTTCAGCTGGGAGACCACTTTTGAATCCCGCAGGAACTTCTCATCGTTGATTTTCCATGCCAGCGCCAACGACGGGAAGAGGCCCCAGCGGTCGTCTTTGGCAAATTTTGACGAACCGTCATTACGTAAGGTAAAGGTCAGCAGATAGCGATCCATCAGTGTATAATTGAACCGTCCGTAAAAAGAGAGCAGGACATACTCCTTTTTTATGGGTAACCATTCGTAGTAAGAGGTATCGTGCGGGATATTGTTATTGTACGTGTTTGCTTCAACAAAAAAGCGCTGGTAGGAATATCCTGCCATGACATCAAATTTGCTCTTGATCGATTTGACATCCTTGACGTAGTTGAGATAAAAATCGAGCAGCCGGTTATCCTTTTTCTGGTTGTATTTGGTATCCCATCCTTTCCGGAAGAAAGCCCAGGAAGCATATTCCGGTATCACACGGGTGCCGCTGGTGGATATGTAATCCAGACCGAGGTTCAGGACTGCCCGCAAATCCGGGAAGAAATGGAGTTTATAATCAATTTGTACATTCCCCAGAAACCGGTTTGCAACTGACTTATCCTTGCGGAGATTCAGAAGGGCAAGTGGATTTGTAGTTGCCTGATCAACCGGAAGTGTACCTCCGGGTTGCAGCCAGGCCCAGTAACCTCCGAATTTGTTATCTGCCATGACCGGTTTTGTAGGGTCAAATGCAATGGCAGCGCCAATCGCACCCTGATCGGCAAAATAGTTTGATTCACGGAAATATTTTGCATTTACCGTTACTTTCAGATAGTTGTCAAAAAAAGCGGGACTCAGGTTTAGCCCTGCCGAGAACCTCTGAAAGTTATCAGTTTTTATTGTTCCATCCTGGAACAGATACCCGACAGAGACCCGGTAGGGCATCGTGCTTATGGAGCCGGTAAAGGCCAGGTTATGATCGGTCATAATGGCCGACCGGTAGATCTCCTTCTGCCAGTTGGTGCTCTGGGTTCCCAGCAGGGTGTCCACATCAGGCCGGTTGGGATAACGCTCCTTCACCAGTGCTCTGAATTCATCCCCGTCAAGCACCGAATAAATCTTTGGCACGGTGGAAAGACCTATTTTCCCTGAATACTCCAAACCGAATTTCTTGGATCCGGGGACTCCTTTCTTGGTAGTGATGATGATAACCCCGTTGGAAGCCCGTGAACCATAGATGGCTGTTGCCGAAGCATCCTTCAGTACCGTATAGCTCTCAATCTCATCCGGATTAATCATGCTGAGGGTCCCACGGGCCCCCGATGTAGCTGTATTATCGATAGGAACCCCGTCGATGACCATAAGGGGATCGTTGGAGGCATGCAGTGAAGAGCCGCCACGGATCCGGATAGAAGCATTTCCACCGGGCGCACCTCCAAGGGTGGTTACAGTAACACCAGGGATTTTCCCGATGATCTGCTCCTGAGGAGAAATGACATTCCCCCGGTTGAAACTTTGATCATCAATAACAGATACAGAACCGGTTGCATCCTGCTTCTTGACCGTACCATAGCCGATCACAACCAATTCGTTCAGGAATTTTACGGCTGTTTTCAAGCCGATCACAAGGTTGGTCTGGTCTGTAATCGTTATCTCCTGGGGCTCATACCCGACAAAAGAGAAGACCAGCACATCGCCAGGCTTTGCCTGCAGCGAAAAATTCCCACTGATATCCGTGGCTACACCAACGGTTGATCCTTTGATCATCACCGTTACGCCCGGCAGAGAACTTCCATCTGCTGCATCCGTTACAATCCCTTTAACCGTCATTTCTTGCCCGTAAAGAAGGGATACGGACAGGAAGGAAAAGAGAAGAAACAGATTACGTAACCATAGTACACTTTTCTTCATAAAAGGTTTTTGTTAAAAGTTAAACATCCGTTATTTAATTGTACACATTATTATATGCCAGTTTGAACCTATTTCACATCCTGATAATGAAATATTTAGATACGTTAAATTGGGTTTTTCACGAAAACATGCAAATATAATAAGAATAAGATTCGATGTAACAAATTTTTAAAATGATGCCGGCATTTGCAAATATTCTATTGAAATCAGCGTACGACCCTGGAAATCAAACAGGGAGCAGTTATCCCAGGCCGATCCGGTGCCCCAATTATCCTTCATGGAAGAGGTAATCCAGGCCGGTTCCCAGTACATACAACCGGTTGCGCCGCCATCCAGTACAGCCCGGGTCAATGCGTTCAGGTAGTTCATCTGTCCTTCAGGGGTTAACGGATACCCGGCTATACTGTCGGAAGGTCCGAAGATATTGGGGTACTGATCGGCATCCTCTCCGGTCCAGGGGCAGGCTGTTTCCACTACCATCACCCGTTTGCCAAAGCTGGTCCTGATCTCTCTGGTTATGGCGGTGATCTGGGAGAGCTGTGAAATAGTTGACCATTTTGCATAATGGGAGATCCCCAGGATATCGAAATCAGTGACCTTCCCTGCATGGATCACCTGATCGATCCACCACCGGGAGTTTTGAAATTGCGCCACATGCAGGATGATCAGGGGTTTTATCTTCGCGTTGACGGAGAAATCCCGGACCGCCTTGATACCGGCGTTAAGTAACGTACCAAAAGGGATCCAGTTATCGTTTTCGACCTTCCCAACCGGATAAAGCATCCCGCTGTTGGTTTCATTCCCTATCTGCACCATTTCTGGTGTAAGCCCTTTCATTGCCAGGTGCTGCAGGACAGCCAGGGTGTAATTATAAACGGAATCGCAAAGGGTTTCCAGTGCCAGCCCGTTCCAGGCTTCCGGAGTTTCCTGATGGGAAGGATCGGCCCAGGTGTCGGAATAGTGTATATCCAGGTTCACCGCCATCCCCAGCGCTTTTGCCCGGGTGATGGTCTTCTCCACATCCGCCAGGTCACTGTACAGCGCTCCGCCGGTCAGTTCCCCGACCCATTGCGGATTATGCCACAAACGGACCCGAACCGTGTTGGCTCCATGATCATGAAAAATCCGGAAGGGATTCCGCACCTCTCCCGATTCGGAATATACTCCACCAAAATCCTCAATCTCATTTACATAGGATAGATCCACCCCTTTGCTGAAAGTTTTCCAGGAAGGCGTCTCGGGTTGGATCTGATCAGGCTCCTGCGGGTTGCTATCCTTGCAGGAGGACAATACCAGAAAAACTCCGGCAAGAACTATACGTATCAACCGTTCCATAGTAATCAGGATATCCGTACGAAAATAGGAATAAAACTGCTTGCTGTCAACGAATCTGAAGTTTTTTTTACCTTTGGAGAAACCATCTGAAATTCCATGAACAAACTTGTCCTGCAATTTACTGCTCTGTTGTTGCTGATCCTGTCAGCCGGATTCTCTCCGGCACAGGTTGTGGTAACCGAACCTGAATTTCCGACCGATCTTGATTCCTGCGTTGTATTCTTTGATGCTACCCAGGGAAATGGCGGACTGGCCGATGTCCCTCCGCCCCTCTATGCGCACACAGGAGTCATTACGAACCTCAGCACCAGCCCCACTGACTGGAAGTATGTGGTCGCTGCCTGGAATGAAAACATACTTAAAGCGCAGCTTATCCCCCTGGGAGATAATCTCTGGGAACTCAGGATAATCCCTTCGATCCGTGAATATTATGGGGTTCCGGCAGGGGAAGTGATCCAGCAGCTGGCCTTTGTGTTTCGTAACGCCGACGGGTCCCGGTCCGGCCGGAATGAGGATGGGAGTGACATCTTCGCAGATGTCTATCCGGCAACGCTGAGCGTGAATATCATCCTTCCTGATCAAAAAGAACTGCTACTGCTTCCCGGCGATTCCATCCCTGTACTGGCCAAAAGCCCCCTGGCCGACTCCCTTCTCCTATACAGAAATGACACCCTGCTGAAATCGGTCGCCGGTACTGTGATCTCCGATACCCTTCCGGCTACAACCAGCTCGTTCTGGACCGAAGAGTGGATCAGGATTGTGGCAAAAAACGATACCGGCTCTGTTGCCGACTCCTTTTCTTACCGGGTGATCCCCCCTCCACCCGTAGCGGAGCTTCCGGCAGGAGTCATCGACGGAATCAACTATGTTGATCCGGAAACAGCCATTCTCTCGCTGTATGCCCCGGAGAAGTCATACTGCTTTGCCATCGGCGATTTTACCAACTGGAAAGCAGACTCTCTTTTTTACATGAACCTGACGCCGGATGGAACCCGTTACTGGATCCGGTTGAACAACCTGACGCCACTCCAGGAGTACCGGTTCCAGTATTTCGTTGACGGTACATTACGGGTGGGCGATCCTTACGCCGATAAGGTGAGCGATCCAAACGATATCTATATCACATCCGCTACCTATCCCAACCTGATCCCCTACCCCACCGGACTGACTACCGGCATTGCGACCATTCTGCAAACAGGTCAGAAACCTTATCCATGGGATACGGCTTCGTTTGATCCACCGGATGTAAGCGACCTGGTGATTTATGAACTGTTGCTCCGTGACTTTACGGCCGCCCACACCTTCAACTCCCTGGCAGATACCCTGGACTACCTCTCCCGGCTGGGAGTGAATGCCATTGAACTGATGCCGATCATGGAGTTTGAAGGGAACAGCTCGTGGGGGTATAATCCCGATTTCTCCTATGCAGTTGATAAATATTACGGCCCGAAAAACACCTTCAAACAACTGGTTGATGCAGCTCACGAAAAAGGAATTGCTGTTATTCTCGACATTGTGTGCAACCACCAGTTCGGCCAGTCCCCACTGGTCATGTTATACTGGGATCCGATATTCCAGCGACCGGCTGCCAACAACCCCTGGTTCAACCAGATACCAAAACACCCCTTCAATGTAGGCTATGATTTCAACCATGAAAGCGGGGAGACGCGACAGTATATGGACCGGCTGATCCGGTACTGGCTGGAGGAGTATCATGTGGACGGTTACCGGTTCGACCTATCCAAAGGATTCACCCAAAAGGATTCTTACCCCAATAATGTTTCACTCTGGGGCCAGTACGATGCCTCCCGGATCGCAATCCTGAACCATTACGACTCCGTGATCCGGTCGGTGAACCCCCTTGCATACAACATCCTCGAGCATTTCGCCGATAACAGCGAGGAGAAGGTGCTGGCTGCCTCAGGCATGATGCTCTGGGGAAACATGACCGGGCCTTACGCTGAGGGTGCCATGGGCTGGAACCAGAGCGGTAAATCCGACTTCTCCTGGGCTTCTTACCAGGCACGCGGATGGGCCTCACCGCATTTGGTCGCCTATATGGAGAGTCACGATGAAGAACGGATGATGTTCAAGAACATCTCTTACGGCAATGCCACCCTTCCGCCATACAATGTCAAAGATACCTTCACAGCCCTCAAACGGGTGGAACTGGCAGCCAATTTTTACTTTACCATTCCGGGGCCGAAAATGATCTGGGAGTTCGGGGAGCTGGGGTATGATTTCTCGATCAATTACCCCACCGGTACGGCCGAATCCCGTCTGGCGCCCAAACCCATCCGATGGGATTATTACACCGAATGGAGAAGACGGTATCTGTACAATGTCTTTTCTTCCCTGATTGCCCTGAAAAAGGAGGAGCCTGCTTTTGTCACAGATGATTTTACGCTGCATGTCGCTGCCTCCATGAAATCCGTCATCCTCCGGCATGCGGACATGGATGTGGTGGTTCTGGGAAATTTTGATGTAGAGGAAAACGGGATCATTCCAAATTTTACAAAACCGGGAATCTGGTATGAATACTGGACCGGGGATTCCCTCTCGGTATCCGATCCCGCTGACCCCCTGCAGCTTCAACCGGGTGAATACCGGCTGTACACTACAAAAAAGTTTGTAAAACCGCCTTTTACAGGGATCCGGGATCCGGGATCCGGCAACCTGCCCGAACCCCCGGCCGTGTTGTTTTATCCAAATCCGACATCGGGAAGGATCACCATCGAATCACAGGAAAAAGAGTTGGATGTCACCATCGTGGAGCCGGGGGGACGTACCGTCCTGTATAAGCACCGGGCCGGGACCGGGACCGGGATCAGTACACTCGATATCAGCCGGCTCTCACCGGGTATCTATTTCATCCGGTTTGAAGCACCGGGGAAGAAGCCTATAGTGGAGAAGATCATCAAGTACTGATCTCCGATTTTCAGATTTTTTTAGGGATTCAACAGAAACCCCAGATCCTCCCCGGCATGCAGTTCCCGGGTCTCTTCGCCATATTTGAATATCCGCAGCGGGCGGCTCCCGACCAGTTCCATTTTATCACCGGTCACCTTCAGCAGACACCCTTCACGCAACCCTGCTACATACATGTCGCGGTTGACCGTCAGGAATTCCAGGATCCGCTGTTCACGTGTCTCTCCGGCATGTCCGGCCGGATTGGCGTCCAGGTAATGCGGATTGATCTGGAAGGGGATCAGGTTCAGGCAGCTGAAGGAGGGTGGTTCGCTGATGGGCATGTCGTTGGTGGTCTTCATAGTGGGACAGGCTACATTGGATCCGGCACTCCAGCCGGCATAGGGGATGCCCTGCAAAACCCGGTCCCTGATGGCCTGCATACTCCCTGTTTCGTGCATCATTTTTACCAGGTGGAAGGTGTTTCCACCTCCTACTGCGATGGCTTCGGCATTTCGGACCGCTGCAACAGGGTCGGCTTCCCGGTGAATGGAATGGAGTCCGAGTCCGAGTTCGCCGAACACCGCCGCCACCCTCTTTTCATAAACATCGAACGATTTTTCCACGCTCTGGGGAGCGAGGTTTACCCCGGCATACGGAACGAAAAGTATATCTTTCACACCGTATCCATGATAAAATGACCGGAGATGGGGTCCCGGCCATGCCAGGTAATCCTCTCCGGCATTGGTTGAGTTGCTTATCAACAGAAGGTTTCGGTTCATGGTTTCACGGTGTTTTGAGGGATTTTTCCGTTTGTAACTGGCTCCATCGATCGGTATAAGCCGATGCAAATTTAGCAAACCAGCGGTTGCCACCGGTAAAGATTCTGACTCGTTCATCGGGATTTCCTCCGGGGAATTGGGTAAAATCCCTCGACGCCATCACGCTGCCTATGCTCTCCTGATACTCCCTGACATCCTTTGCCTCCACATTCTCACTCCGCAGCCAGGTCAGGCAGTTCCATGCAGCTGAGATATCGTTCCCCTGCAGAAAAAACCGGATAGCCTCCAGGAAAAGGGGAACACGGGAGGATTCAACTACAAAATCAAGCGGAGAACTAAAGGGAACACCAAACTGCTCAAGTCCTTTATGGCGATAGAACCGCTCATTATCGCTGACCAGCTGCAACGCTTCCGGGTAATTCCCCAGAGCTACCTGGTGCCGGGCCTCCTGCTGTTTTTCCTGGTAAAATGCTGCCGAGAGGTATCTTCTGATTGTCTCTTCAATGGCAAGGAGATCAATCCCGCATTCGGGATGCTGCCTTACCAGTTGCCTGGCTTCACCCAGCTGTTTGACGGCCAGATCAAACTGCTTCAGTTCGATGTTCCTCCGTGCCCGGATCGACAGCATCTCTGATTCCTCCTTCAGGTTCAGGCAAACCTTCAGATCGATCTTCTGCCGGTAATTCCGGAGAGCCGCCTGAAGATCCGGATCGGTCTCGAGGTTATATAGATCCATCACACTCTCCACTTCACGGGCATATTCTCTCGCCTGGTCGAATTCATCCTTCCAGATCATCCCCGTAGCCATGGAGATCTCATTAAGCATATGGTGTTTGTAACACTCCATGTACATGTTCCCGATGACCGTGTCCAACGGGATCCCCAGTATCTCACCCACATCCTTTAACCGGTTGAAGGTTTGGAATGCCTCTTCGTGGTTGTAGGTAAGATAGAGGTATTTCCCCCGGTCGGCCAGCTGACTGTACCGGACCGGCAACATCCGGCTATCCAGATCTGCCCTGGCCGATGTGACCTCCTGATCCGACCGGATCATATCCGAATACCTGCAGGCTTGATCATAAAGTACCAGAGCACTGTCGGGTTCCCGTTGTCGCATCAGCTCCAAAATGCGGCTCCGCTCCTCCAGAAACAGACCCTTGACCGCCAGCTGCTTCCGCGATGCCAGATGCTCCTCCACATAGGCGACCATGGTAGGAGGATAGCTCTCCATAAAGTACTGGTAACAATCATATGCATCCTGGAACCGCTTCTCAGCAAGAATGCCGTCACATCCTTCCAGCCGGCGGTTAAACAGCTTACCGGATACCCGCTGAAACATGGTGTCGGCCGGGATCACCCCCTCAAACTCTGTCAGGTACTCTTCCGCCCGGCGGATATACGTATCGGCCATCTGCCATTTCTGCTGCTCAATACAGCTCTCCGCAATACCCAGGTAAGAGGCATAGATCCCTTTGACTGCTTCTACCAGCATGGGTCCGGGATCCGGCAATTCCTTCCCGGAGGGGTTATGGTCCCGGAAAGAGCCGGTGACCTGCAGGAGCAGGATCGCAGCAGCATAATCGGATTCGCTGATGAGCCGGAGGGCTGAACGGAACGAGGCATCACACACCGATCGGGATATCCGGGAGATCGCTGCAGCCGGATCCTCGGCCGGATACATTTTCTGAACCAGACTCGAAAAGATTTTCGCCTCCTGATCAAATCCATGGATCTGAAACCAGGTATCAAGGTACTCGCGGTAGATCCCTCCCCGCTCTCTGTTCAGTAGCATGGACTTGCGGATATAGGCTATAAGATGTAAGACATAAGTTTCGGAAAGTTCCTTCAACGATCCGGTCCACTCCAGCGGTGAGGGATCCGCAAGTTGCTCTTCAACTGTCATCGTTGCGCTGCGAGAGAATTTATCCAGCTTCAGAAACTTCTCCGAAAGGTGTTCCGGATCGTTTTCCCCGAGCGATAGCTGCTCCCCGAAGCGGTGGTTCCCGATTAACCGGACCACCCGGTTGATCTCCATCAGCCGGATGTACTTCGCAGGGAGGTCTTTTGTCGATACCGGATCCCATTGGTCAGTCAGGCGTAACAGGGAATCAGTCAACGAAGTGGCAGCATAGTAGTCATGGATCAACCTGATCCGCTCATGAAATTTTTCCAGGGCCCTGTCGCTGAAGTGAAATGTGACATCACTCAGGGTAACTGAGAGTTTCCCCGGTTGTACAATGGGTATTTCGTGGCTTGTATATCCGTAAGCAAGCTGGCCGATCTCCAGGTTGGTCAGCAAGAATTGCCTCAGGATATTACTGTCGGGCAGATCAATCAGGTTCAGGTGGCAGTTTACCAGATCGGGTGTGAGTACTTCCCTCATAGAGAAGCTCCGGTAGAGAGGAGCCTGAAACGGGTCAACATCAGTTATCCGAATTAATACATCCGGGTTCTTCATGGCAGAACTATGAACCTCGAGTATCTGCTCAAACGAAATACGGATCCGTACCTGGAAGGGGCTCTTATCCATGGCCGCAGCTAATTGCATAAGAATGGCATTGCTGTTGGCCTGTGTGGCGGATTCAGATTCTTGAAATAGTATGGAAGCATGCTGCAATACCCGTTCACTACACACCGTATCCTGGGCCGACACAATCAGCGGAAACCAGACAAATAACAATAAAAAAGTTGTTTTGAAATCCATTCTGAAACCAATCCTGAAAAACGAAGAAATCCGGTGAGCGAGCAAAAATAACCATTATTCATCAGATATTTTTTTACTTTTGGCCTAAATAATTTCCCTGTCATATGAATTACAAAGCAGTATTCTCCTTACTCTTCATGGCATCATCAGGAGTTCTGATGGTTGGACTTTCCGGCTGTAAACAGGACAACAAGAACATCCAGCAACCCCCTTCCTTCAGCGTCATGACCGTTACAGGAACCAGTGTCCCGGTTTACCTGGAAATGGTGGGACAGGCTGAAGGAATTCCGACTGTTGAAATCCGTGCGCGTGTGGAAGGATACCTGGAAAACTGGTCTTTCCAGGAGGGTTCAATTGTTCGGAAAGGGCAGGTCCTCTTTACGATTGAAAAAGACCAGTACATCAATAATGTCAATTTTTCGCAGGCCGATCTTGCCAACAAGGAGGCTGCCTGGGAGTATTCAAAACTCAACGTGGAGAGGTTGAGACCTCTTGTTGCTACCAGCGCCATCAGCCAGAATGACTTCGATGTCGCCGTAACGCAGGAGAAACAGGCAAAGGCAGCCGTCGAAAGTGCCAAAGCCGACCTCCGGCAGTCCAATCTCAATCTCTCCTACACCACCATCATCAGTCCGATTACCGGGTATATCGGAGCGGTTGATGTGCGTCCCGGTAACCTGGTCGGACGGGGGGAGAGCACCCTGCTCGCAACGGTCTCAGCGGTTGATCCGATCTATATCAATTTCCAGATGAATGAAACTGACTACCTCCGGATCGTCCGATGGATAGCGGAAAACGAACAGGTAATCGAAAAGCGGGGGGAGGCTCCCATCAAGGTCTATCTGACGCTATCCGATAATAAAGAGTATTCACTCGCAGGAGAAGTAGATTTTATAGGAAGAACCATCGATCCTGCTACGGGAGCAATTGCGATGCGGGCTGTATTCTCCAATCCGAAGGGGATCATCAAGCCGGGAACGTTCGCCAGGGTAAAACTGATCCTGAACGAAAAAGAGGATGCCGTGGTAATCCCGCAAAGCACCATCCAGCAGATCCAGGACAAGTACTTTGTTTTCATCCTGGATACAGCCAATAAAGTGACCCGGGTTCCGGTCATCCTCGGGCAGTACATCGGGAACACGGTGGTTGTTTCTAAAGGGTTGGATCCCGGTGCCCGCATCCTGCTGGAAGGATACCAGAAGATCAGGGAAGGCATGCCGGTGACCCCGGTGGAAGTAAAGGATACATTGACTGTACCTGCGCCAGGAGAATAATTCAAAATGCAGAAATGCAGGAAAGCAGAAATGCAGGAAAGCAGGAAAGCAGGAAAGAAAGAAAAATCGTAAATCGTAAATCGAACTGCGAAGCATTCATGAACACCAATGAAAATGAATGATTTCGTGAATAATCAATCGTAAATCGCAAGCCTCTATGCTTCAAACCTTTATACAACGTCCGGTACTTTCGTTCGTCATCACCATCCTGATCACACTGGTTGGAATTCTCAGCATGATGAATCTCCCGATCGCACAGTATCCTAATGTGGTTCCTCCAACGGTTTCAGTATCTGCTTACTACCCCGGAGCCAATGCAGAGACCGTTCAGAAAACCGTTGCGATCCCGCTCGAGGAGCAGATCAATGGGGTTGACAACATGATGTACATGACCTCTCAGTGTGCCAATGACGGATCGTGCACCATCACGGTCTATTTCGAAGTAGGGACAGATCCTGATATGGCAACGGTCAATACCCAGAACCGGGCGCAGCGTGCTTTCAATGTACTTCCCCAGGAGGTGGTTCAGGGGGGTGTGATCGTCATGAAAAGGAATCCCAGCATCCTGATGCTTTATGCCCTGGTTTCGGAAGACACCTCCTACGGATACAAATTTCTCAGCAATTATGCCCAAATCAACATCGTCAGTGTATTAAAGCGGTTGAATGGCGTAGGCGATGTTTCGTTGCTTGGTGGTGATGACTACTCCATGCGCATCTGGCTGAATCCTCAACGTATGGCTGGATTTGGGATCACGACCGACGATGTTCAAAACGCAATCCGGGACCAGAACCTGGAAGCTGCTGCTGGAGGGATTGGAAAAAATCCGGCTGTCAGGGGTCAGGAACTGACCTATACGATCCGCGCGGAAGGGAGGCTTCAGACAGTTGAAGAGTTTGAAAATATCATCGTCAAATCCAAGCCCGACGGCTCCATGGTCAGGATGAAGGAAATAGCACGTGTGGAACTGGGCCTGAAAAGCTATGACGTCACTTCCCGGTTCAACAGGAAAACATCCCCGTTTATTGCCGTCTATCAATCGCCGGGTTCCAATGCAGTCCAGGTCAGGAAGGAGAGCGACGCTACCATGCAGGAGCTGGCGGCACAGTTTCCTCCCGGGATGTCCTATCAGGTAGCACTGGACACCGTTGAATTCGTGGACGCTTCTGTGGAGGAGGTTTTAAAAACCCTGCTTGAAGCCTTCATCCTGGTGTTTATCGTGGTATTTATCTTTCTTCAGGACTGGCGTGCCACCCTGATCCCGGCTGTCACAGTTCCCGTTTCCCTGATCGGAGCGCTGGCTGCGTTCCAGCTTTTTGGTTTTTCCATCAATATGTTAACCCTCTTTGGCCTTGTACTGGCAATCGGAATTGTGGTGGATGATGCAATCGTGGT
>Ga0163200_1000184_pt1 | contig 29124 bp, 27 predicted proteins | sample PL_2010_200m_FD_113535 | JGI IMG/M metagenome (GOLD analysis project Ga0163200, IMG submission 113535) | Freshwater microbial communities from Powell Lake, British Columbia, Canada to study Microbial Dark Matter (Phase II) - PL_2010_200m | ecosystem: Environmental > Aquatic > Freshwater > Lake ... | reverse complement strand
TGATACGCAGTGCATTAATGAGAAATTCTTAAGCCAAGGGTTTAAAGAATCCGCTGACTTAGATAAAGCTGGAACTTGCCTGATCAATACCTGTAGCGTTACTTCTTCGGCTGACCGGAAATCCAGAAGTATTATTCGGCAGTGTATTAAAGGCAATCCCTCGGCAAAGATCATCGTTACCGGCTGCCTGGTTAAAAAAGATTACCTATCGCTAGGCGAGATTCCGGGTATAGACTTAATCGTAAGCAGGGCATTTTTTCCGGAAGGAATCAGCGGTTTCTCCGGACATACCCGGGCATTTTTAAAGATCCAGGACGGTTGCAATAATTTTTGCGCTTATTGTAAGGTGCCATTAATCAGGGGCAGATCACGCAGTAAACCATTAGAGCGGATTATTGCTGAGGCGCAGCAACTTGTCAAAAATGGGTTTAAAGAAATCGTACTTTCCGGGATCTGCCTGGGTTCCTACGGCAAGGATTTATCTCCTAAGGCAAATTTATTAGAGGTAATTGAAGCAATTGAAAAAATCAACGGGCTCTGGCGTATCCGTTTAAGCTCTATTGAGGTAAGGGATATTTCCAGGGAATTAATCGCTAAGATAGCGGGCTCTCAAAAACTTTGCCGGCACCTGCATATACCTTTACAGAGCGGTGATGATCAGGTGCTCAAAAATATGCAGCGTAGTTATTCGCGCAATGATTACCTGTCATTGATTAGGAGGATAAGGAAAAAGATTCCGGATATAGCTATTACTACTGATTGCCTGATCGGTTTTCCTACGGAAAGCGAAGATCACTTTCAACATACTCTGGAAACGATTAAAGAGGTCTTGCCGCTAAAGGTGCATATCTTTCCTTATTCTAAAAGAGAAGGGACTGCTGCAGCCAGGAATTTTCATCAGCAACTAAAGCCGGAGGTGGTCAAAGAAAGATTTTACCGCCTCAAAAAAGAAGCTGCTTTTTTAAGTCTTGCTTATCAGAGGCGATTTTTAGATCGAGACTTGGCTGTGCTTATGGAGGCCAGGCCTAAGGATGATCCTTATTTTTGGGAGGGCCATAGTAGTAATTACTTGAAAGTCCGGGTTAAGTCTAAAAAAAACTTAAAGAATCAACTTATACCAGTAAGATTAAAAAAGATAACCAAGGATTATATCTTGGGGATGATTGGTTGAGCTGTAGGGTTAGACCTTCAAATTGTATTAACCATAGGCATAGGTAACACCGTATCAAGTAAACGGGTCCTGTCTTGTCTTGTTCTCGCAGCACCGCTTATCCTGCCCCAGCGAGGCAGGATTGCGCTTCGTGAAAATTCTCGCTCTGCCAGACAGGCAGTAGCGGGGCAACCGTGCCCGCTCGAATTTTCAAGATGCTGCTCGAATCAAGCCAAGCCACCCGTTTAGAATTAAAGACCATTACCCATGTCTATGAACTTCACATTGGACCTTGTAAATTATATTGACCTAATCCTTGTATATGTTATAATCAACCTACGGCTACCTCGGCTTAAAAGCCGAGCCTGTTATGGTTGATACTGAGTGAAACTTCGTTCATCCTCACCATGAATGAGGAGGTTTTCTTGTTGCGAATGTATAGACTCGATATTTAAAAAGGAGGAAAAATGCGTCGATTTGAGAATATAAGCGGTTTAATCTTGTTAATCATTTTTGTTATTTCATCATCTCTTTTTGCCAAGGAGCAGATTACGATTACCACCTATTATCCTTCACCTTACGGGATCTATAAGGAATTAAGGTCGCAGCGCATGGCAATAGGAGATCATTATTATGATCCGAAGCAATATTGCTGGAGGGATAGCTCGATTCCCGGCTGTAGAGTAATCGCTGACGATTCCAGCGACCTACCTAATGACGTTGACTTAATCATTGAAGGCAGGGTTAGTATAGGTGAAGGTGTGCCTCCTGGCGGTCATAAGTTATATGTTACATCATCAGCTTGTGAGACTCCGGGTTTATGTACCAGGACTGACAGTGTTATTGTTGGTAATGCTACTGGTGCATCGGGCTCTGTGGGTGTTGCTGGCAGTAGCGCTAGTAATTATGGTGTTGCTGGCAGTAGCGAAAGAAGTTATGGTGTCGTAGGCCAAACCTTAAGCACAAGCAGTACTCTTGCTGGTGTTTATGGGATAGGCGGCTCTACTGGCGTTCGCGCGGCTGGTAGTGAACGAGGATTATACGCTAAAGTAGATTCTAGCTTAGTCGGCAGTTGTAGTGACACGACACATGCTGTATTAGCAGAAGGTGGTACATATGGAGTGCAAGGTAGTGGAAGTTTGGCAGGAGTCTATGGAATAAGTGTTACAAGAGGAGTCCATGGAACAAGTGATGACGGTGTAGGAGTATATGGTTATTCAGATAGAGGACTAGCGGGGTATTTCGCTGGTCCTGTGGGAATAGACGGCACTATAAATCCAGGTGGCACGACCGAAGTATATAGGCTTAATTCATCATCACTACTACTAGGAGGATACTCCATAGGCGGAACCCCAGGTAGTACAGGAGACATACCCTATACTGGTATTGGTGGGAGTGAGCGTTGTCTTAAGGTGAGGGGCGGAATTGTTATCGGTACTGGTATTTATCCAGGTGGATGTGGCGCTCTTCCTGATTAGATACAACTAAAAAGCCGCATCAAGATAGACCAAAAAGAGAATTCGAATTTGTGTATTACGATTTAAGCAAGGAGAGAGAAATGCTTAAAATATTAATCTTAAGTTTCAGTATAGTTTTGCTTTTATTGCCAGTAGGTATATTTGCCCAGCAACCCGTAGCGCCAACGAAGCAGTCTAACTCTGGGGAGAATGATAAGGCGCAACAGCAGATAAGAGACGTATTGCAAAGGATCAAGCAGCAGCAGGAGAAGGAGTTAGAGAGTTTAAAACAAACAAACCCCAAACTTTACCAGGAGAAAAAGGATGCTTTAGAACGTCAGAAGCAGATTAGCGCCATCGCTACTAGTTTTCGCCAAGGTAAATTATCTATGACTAAGACTAAGAATCAATTACTGCCTCTCTTAAAACAAGACTTGCAAGATTTTATTAACCGCTTAGACAGCCAGATCAAGATTTTAGAAAGCCGGATTGAAGAACTGAAGAAAACAAAAAGCAACCCTGATTCTCTACTACAAGAAAGACTCAACCAGCTTTTAGGTCAAAGCAAAACCTAGGGACGGTTCTCAAGCCAATCTCAAAGTGTCCCGCCTTTGGCGGGACACTTTTGTTTTTAGTTGGAATCGTCCCTACCACCTACCAGAAGAAAGCGCTTTCCTTGACAACCCCTGTTTTATATGTTATACTTAAAAAGATTTAATAAAATAGGGAGTAAATTATGTTATTGCAAGTTATAAGGCAATTTAACTGGGTGGATATTTTTGTTATAATTCTTTTATTTAGAATATGTTACATCGCTATAAAAAATGGGCTAGTCTCCGAATTATTCAAACTTTCCGGCACAATCCTGGCGGTTTATTTATCCTTACATTATTATACTTTTCTCTCGGATATAGTTAGGCAACGTTTCATTACTCAAAAGCTCTCTTTAGAATTCCTGGATTTTCTTTGTTTTGTTTTCTTAGCTGTTTTAGGGTACCTGGCTCTGGTTATATTGCGTCAGGTATTCTCCTACTTTATCAAAATGGAGGCGTTGCCTCTATTGAATAAGTGGGGAGGCCTGATATTGGGGATTAGCCGGGGGTTTTTATTAAGCAGTCTGGTCATTTTTGTTTTATTCATCTCAAGCATAACCTATTTAAAAAATAGCGTTATTGATTCCTACTTTGGGAGGCGGCTTTTTAAGATTGCGCCTACTACTTACGGTAAGGTCTGGTTTGGTTTTGCCTCTAAATTTATTCCTCAGGAAAAGTATAATTCCACTATCCAGGAAGTCGAGCAGGGCCTTAAAAAATGAAGTTAGGTTATTTGTATAATCAGGTGATCAGGCTTGGCCGCGATCGTGATCCCCGAAAGAAATCAGTTATTTCTTCTTATGCGGATACAGCGATACTGTACGGGGATCGTCATACTGAAGTAAAAAAGGTTCTCATCGGTATTGATATAGAGGTTGCCGAACTTTTGTTAGCGGATAGGATCCGCCAGACGCAGGGTTTAGACTTAGTCATCGCTCATCATCCGGAAGGCAAGGCTTATGCCGCATTACATGAAGTAATGTGCCTGCAGGTTGAGTTACTCAGGCAGGCTGGCGTATCGGCAAAGGTAGCCCGGGAACTTGTTGAGGAGCGGCAACTGGAAGTTGCAAGAAGAATATTGCCGCAGAACCACCTGCGTGCAGTAGATGCGGCAAGGTTATTAGATCTGCCATTTATCTGCGTGCATACTCCGGCGGATAACCATGTATCCAGTTTTATTAAGGCGCTCTTGGATAAGGAGAAACCGCGACAGGTACAGGATATAGTCGATATTTTAAATCAGATTCCTGAATATCAAGAAGCAGCCAGGATTTCAGTAGGGCCGCGGATTATCTTAGGTAATCCCCGCAGGTCAGTAGGTAAAATATTAATGGAGATGACCGGGGGTACCGAAGGCCCCAAAGATGCTTTTGATAAACTTTATAAAGCCGGGGTGAGGACGTTAGTTTCCATGCACCTAAGCGACGAGCATTTTAAAAAAGTAAAAGACACTAATCTCAACGTGGTAATCGCCGGACATATTTCTTCCGATACGCTGGGCCTTAATTTGCTTCTTGATCGGATCGAGCAGACAGCGAAGGAGAAACTAGAGGTTATCAGTTGTTCGGGATTTAAAAGGATCAGGCGGTAAGTATGGCAGTCGGCCGTATCCCAGATACTATCCTAGACGATATTTTAAACCGCGTAGATATAGTAGAGTTGATCTCCGGTTATATCCCGCTTAAGCGCTCCGGCAGGAATTTTAAAGCCCCTTGCCCATTTCATCATGAAAAAACCCCTTCTTTTATGGTTTCTCCTGAGCGGCAGATCTACCATTGCTTCGGTTGCGGGGTAGGAGGCAATGCAATCAGTTTTCTGGTCAAGTATGAGCGCCTGGAATTTTTAGAGGCAGTAGGGTTACTGGCAAAAAAAGCCGGAATAATTTTACCGGAAAGGCAAAAAGAAGATCCTCAGGTTGCCAGTTTTATCTCCCAGCTTTATAAGCTAAACGAAATCTCCGCTTTATTCTATAAGGATGTTTTGAATTCTACCAATGGTTTATCGGCCAAGCTTTATTTAGAAAGGCGGGGGATTAACGATGAAACAATCAAATTATTCCAGTTAGGGGCTGCCGCCGATAGGTGGGATATGCTGATGAACCATCTACGGACCAAGAAGATTAATCTTTCTCTCATAGAAAAAGCCGGGCTTATTTTACCTAAGGAGGGGGGAGGGTATTATGACCGTTTCCGTAACCGGATAATTTTCCCTATCTGCGATATTAAATCGCGGGTTTTAGGATTCGGCGCCAGGGTCTTGGATAATACTCTACCCAAATATATAAACTCGCCCGAAACTGCGGTATATGTTAAAGGAAGGCATCTTTACGGTTTAAATTTTTCTAAAGACTCTATCAGAGAAAGCGATTACGTAGTGATTGTTGAAGGTTATTTGGATTTTATTATTCCCTTCCAGGCCGGATTTAAGAATATCGTCGCCTCTTTAGGCACGGCCCTGACTGTTGAACAGGCCAGGTTATTAAAAAGATATACCAATAATGTAGTGATGCTTTATGATGCGGATAAGGCCGGAGAAATTGCCACTTTAAGGTCGCTGGATATATTTATCGAAGAGGGGATGAACGTTAAGGTGGTTTCTTTACCTGAAGGGTTTGACCCTGATATTTTTGTGCGCAAAAACGGCTTAGATAGCTTTAAACTAAAAATTCAGCAGGCCCAGGGCCTTTTTGAATATAAACTAACGGTTTTAAAGTCGCGCTATAGCCCGGAGGAGACCGAGGGTAAAGTAAAAATTGCCTCTGAGATGCTTTCGACAATCAATAAATTTAAGAACGCAGTTTCCAAATCCGAGTATATCAAGCGGCTGGCAGAGTCGTTAGACGTAGGCGAAGACGCCTTGTTGCAGGAGCTCAAGAATACTAAAGAGGCCAGGCCTAATTCCGGCGGAATGCCAGAAATACAGGCAAAGGCGCTGGCTATCAATCCCACAGAGAAACTGTTGATTAAGCTGATGCTTGAGGAATCAGGGCTGATTCACCGTATTAAGGATGATATCGAACCCGCTGATTTTCAGGATTCCCGTACTGCGCGAATTGCTTCTATCCTTTTTGACCTGGTTGCCCAGGGGAAAAAAATAGAACCTAATCTTTTAGCCAGCCATATCGGAGAGGACGATATCCTGCGCGTAATCTGCGAATCGACTTTTATGCCGGATGTCTCTTTGGAAGATAAGGATAGGATAGTGGATGACTGTATCCGGCGTTTAAAGCTTAAGAAGGTAGAGCTTCAGCGTCAGCATTTGCATGAGCAGATCAAAAGCGCGCAGCACTTAGGCGATGAAGAAAAATTACACAGCCTATTAGAAGAATTCCACCATTTAATCAAAAGAGGTGAGTAAACAATGAAAAAGAAAGAATACACCAAGAAAGACGTAGAGAAGATCATTGCTTTGGGCAGGCAGAAGGGTTATCTGACCTACGACGAGGTAAACGAACTTTTACCTGATGATATCTCATCCTCAGAAGATATTGACCAGATTTTCGAGCTTTTAGGCAATGAGGATATCCGGCTGGTCGAAAATGAAGAGGAGAAGGAGGTAACAGAGAAAGAGGCGGCTTTAATCAAGGAGGATATGCTTGCCGAACAGCTCAAGATAGAGGAAAAATTCCTGCCCTTGGATGATCCGGTGAAGATGTATCTTAAGCAGATGGGTTCTATCTCCCTGCTTTCCCGGGAACATGAAATAGAGCTGGCTAAAAAAATAGAAGAGGCAGAACTCAATTTTAAACGCGCGGCATTATCTACAAGATTTACGCGTAACCAGATACTTTGCGTAGCCGAGTCTGTCCTAGAGGAGAAGGTTAGCCTGGAAGAGGTAATGAAGGAAGATCTCAAGATAAAGAAGAATAATGTGCTAAGAAGAATGCGCAGGATTGTCGCTCGCTTAAAGAGTACGCGCAGCGATCAAAAAAGCCTGGAGTTACTTTTACAGTTGAATTTTACAACTTCGGTAGTCGAAAGAGCAGTGCGTAAGCTCAATGCTTTAGTGCATGAACTCGACCGCCTCGACCGCCAGAATAAACGCCGATGCCAACGCCGGGAATTTATATTAAAGCAACTCGCCGTGCCTTCCGCTAAAAGAAAAGGGCAGATGAAGCTGATTAAATCGATGCAGCTTAAATTTAATCGCACTAAGAAAAAATTGGTTGAAGCGAATTTAAGGCTGGTGGTCAGTATCGCTAAAAAATATACCAACAGGGGCCTGTCGTTTCTGGATCTGATCCAGGAGGGCAATATCGGTTTAATGCGCGCAGTGGAGAAATTCGAATATAAAAGAGGTTATAAATTTTCTACCTATGCTACCTGGTGGATCAGGCAGGCTATAACCCGTTCCATCGCTGACCAGGCACGCACGATCAGGATCCCCGTACATATGACGGAAACCATTAATAAGATTATTCGTTTTTCGCGTATCTTTGTCCAGGAAAACGGCCGGGAACCCACGCCGGAAGAAATAGCCCAGAAAATGCGCCTGCCCCAGGATAAGATCAAGACAATCTTAAAGATTGCCCAGGAGCCCATATCTCTGCAGTTGCCGATCGGAGATGAAGGAGATACCCATTTCGGGGATTTTATCCAGGATAAAAAAGCAGTTTCTCCCGCTAATGCCACTGTCCGCTCTATGCTGAAGGAAGAAATCGGCTCTGCCTTAGGCACATTAACAGACAGGGAGCGCAAGATATTAGTCTTGCGCTTTGGCATAAACGACGGTTGCCAGCGTACCCTGGAGGAAGTAGGAAATGTTTTTAGGGTTACCCGCGAAAGAGTGCGCCAGATTGAAGCCAAGGCTTTAAGAAAGCTCCGCCACCCCACCCGCTCGCGCAGACTTTATAGTTTTCTGGATATGACCCTCGCCCATCAAAGAGAATAGCAGTAAATAATATTGGTAATATTATCATTGACGCGTTACATTCACGCTAACAGGCAGCGGGTCCCTGCCTGCCGCCTGTCTGCCGTCAGGCAGGGCAGGTAGGCTGTCTTGGGTATTTTCTCGCTCGCTATATGCTCGCTCAAAAACACCCAAGCCACCCGCTTAAGTTGTCTAACGTATCAGTTCATATTCTGCAAGTAATAATCATATTTTATTTTACATAATTAATTTTCAATGATAGAATATTTAGCGTTAACGGTTAGGACTGCTTTAGTGCCGGCAGGATAGAGGGCAACTTATTTATAAGACAGATACTTCTCGATTAAGCAGATCTTTAAATAATATCAGGAGGGAAAGCGTGAAAAGGTTATCGGGCCCGCTACTGAGTATAGCAACCTTTTTGATTTGTCTTATTTTTGCAGAGTTATTTTTAAGATTTTTCGCTCCCGTTCCCGATCCCTATGAACCAAACAAGATTACCAATCTTAATCGTTTTATTAATAAAGACCGTATGCCCAACGAGCATGTTTATACGCAACCGGAGGAAGGGATGCGGGGAATCTCGGGGGTGAATTCATTCTCTGTTAACAATTTCGGTTTCCGGGGCGATTACCTGATCAGGCCTAAACCAGATAATGAATTCCGCATATTTATGTTAGACGCAAGCGCCTTTGAGTGTTTTTTTCTGGATGATTCCCAATCCGTGAACGCGATTTTACAAAATGATTTAAACAAAGGAATAACTAATAACCTGATGGTCAAAGTTTATAATACTAGTGTGGCCGGTGCCCGCTTAGACGAGAATATCTCGCTGTTGGTGCATAGGATTGTGCATCTAGAGCCGGATATGGTCATTCTCCTAAGCGGAATTAATGACCTGAATTTATCTATATACGGCTACGATTATTTGCATTACGTGTTAATCAAAGAAAAGTTTCCCTTTTCGATGTTGGTCAGGATGCTTGCTAGTGAGTTTCAAATCCCCCGGCGCCTTTATTATCTGATTAAAAAAGCTTCTCCCAAATCAGAAAAAGAGATATTGGAAGAAATACCCTTGCAATTCAATCTGGCGGAAAGGGCCAAGTTTTGCGCCTCTGGTTCGTTTACCGACATAAAGCCTAAGCTGAATCTGGCAGCCTACCGGAATAATCTTAAGACCATCATCGGCGTAGCCAGAGCCGGTAATATCAAACTAATTTTAATGACCCAGCCTTCAACTTGGGACAGCTCTATTGACCCGGAGGCTAAAAAATACCACTGGATGCGTCGTTACCATGGCCTGACTTACCGGGAGGACCTTATGGATCAGGCGCTGGGGCAATTTAACGATATTACGCGCCAATTAGCCCGCGAGTACTCTTTGCCATTGTATGACCTAGCCAAAATAATACCTAAATCCCTGGAGTATTTTTATGATGATTGCCATCTTAATGTTAAAGGATCGGAAACAGTAGGGATAGGATTAGCTTCCTTTATCCGCGAAAATCACTTATTAAACCGCAGTAAATAACGTTCTTAAAATCTCGCTTAACCGTAAGGGAAAATAATCAGGGATAGAGGCGTTATTTTACTATCAACCCCGAGTCAATTCGGCTTAAGCGCAGGGTTGATTTTTAAGCGTAGATGTGTTATAGTTTATTATAAACCTAATGATAGTAAAAACGAGGGTAGGTTAATTGTCAGGTTATTAAGCAACCCACGCCTGTTCAACGGGTTGTTTTTTTATTTCTCAAGATAAGCTGAAATTATAAGAGAAGATAAGATGCAAGATAATTTAAAAGACAAGTTACGGGTTAGCGATAATTTTGCTGATTACCCGGGAACATCAGGAATCGACCTTAAGTTAGGGGATGCCCTGCTCAGAGGCGCAGAGCATTACCAGGATCTGGTGGAGAACGCCAAAAGCATTATTTTGGAGATGGATAAAGAAGGCAGGGTAATTTTTTGGAATAAATTTGCGGCAGAATTTTTCGGTTATACCTCGCAGGAGATTGCCGGTAAATCTGTGGTAGGCACGATTGTTCCTGAAAAAGAAACTGGCGGCCGCGATTTAAGGCAACTTATCGAAGATATCTGTAAAAATCCGCATGATTATGCCAATAACGTTAATGAGAATATCAAGAAGAATGGGGAACGCGTTTGGATTGTCTGGACCAATCATCTGGTTAAAGATAGTAACGGGCAAGTAAAAGGGGTACTTTGTATCGGTAATGATATTACAATGCGCAAGGTTTTAGAGGAGAAGTTACGTCAGGCTCGCGACGAACTGGAGATTCGGGTTAAGGTGCGCACTGCAGAGCTTGCCAGGGCCAATGAGGAATTGCGCTGTGATATAAGAGAGCGTAAGCGGGTAGAGAAGGAGCGTGACCGATTCTTCGCTATGTCAATCGATATGCTTTGTATTATCGGTTTCGATGGCTATATTAAACGGTTGAACCCTGCTTTCGAGAGAATCCTTGGTTTTAGTAAAGAGGAGCTGCTTGCGCATCCGTTGGTTGATTTCGTCCATCCCGATGACCGACTGGCAACTACTGTCGAGATGGAGAAGCTTTCCGGAGGCACGCCGACAGTCTATTTTGAGAATCGTCTTCGCTGCAAGGATGGCAGTTATAAATGGCTCTCCTGGACCTCTGCTCCCTATGTTTCTGAGGGTATGTTATATACGGTTGCCCGCGATATAACTGAACGTAAGTTAGTAGAGGATTCTCTCCGGCAAGGGGAGCGTTTTTTAAACAGTATATTTTCCAGTATCCAGGACGGAGTCAGTATTTTAGATTGCGATATGAATATTATTCAGGTTAATCCCACTATGGAACATTGGTACGCTCATGCTATGCCATTAATAGGTAAAAAGTGCTATCAGGCCTATCATGGTAGCCAGACTTTCTGTCAGGTCTGTCCAAGCCTAAAGACCAGGGATACTGGTAAGTCGTTCCATGAGGTAATTCCTAAAAGAGATTCAACATGGAAAATCGTAGGTTGGTTTGACCTCTATAGTTTCCCCTTAACGGATATTAACTCAGGAGAGATGAAGGGGATGATCGAGTACGTGCGTGATGTTACAGAGCAGAAAAAAGCAGAGGAACGCCTGGCTAAGATAAATGAATGTTTCTTAAGCTTCGGAATAAACGGGGAAGAGAATATCAACCAGATCGTTAGCCTTTGCGGCCAGCTCTTAGATGCCGATTGTGCCCTCTATAATCGCCTTGACCACGGTTTGCTTTGTGCGGCCGGAAGCTGGAATCTGCCTAGCAACTTTAAAAAGTCAGATCATCCCCAAGGGCATATATGTTATGACTTGATTAAGCAGGGTGTAGAAGACGCTCTTGTTGTGCGTAACCTGCAGGAATCTTCTTATGCCCAGACTGATCCTAACGTCAGCCAGTATAATTTAAAAACTTACCTGGGTTACCCGGTTAAATTCGGTGGGGAATATATTGGTTCTCTATGTGCAGTTTACCAGAGGGATATCATTCCTGATGAAGGTGACAAAAGGTTGATAGGTATTCTAGCTTCTATAATAGGCACAGAAGAAGAACGCCGGAGCGCTCAAGAGGCGCTGAAATATCGCTTAGAGTTTGAAAAGTTAATTACAGATATATCCACAAATTTTATTAATATCCCTTTAGATAAAATTGAGTCGGGGATAAATTATGCCTTAAAATTAATCGGTGAATTCGTAGGAGCCAGCCGCAGCTACATATTTCTATTGCGGGCAAACGCAAAGCATATGGATAATACTTACGAATGGTGTGCTGTTGGCGTTGATTCTCAGATTGATCGCCTTCAGGGAGTCAGATTAAGTGATTTTCATTGGTTTATGGGAAAGATTAAGAACTTTGAAGCTGTTTATATCCCCAGGGTCAGCGATCTGCCTCCTGAAGCAAAAGCCGAAAAAGAAGAATTCGAGCTAGAGAAGACTGAAACGCTTCTTTGCGTACCCATTGTTTATGATGGCAAGCTATTGGGATTCGTTGGATTTGACTCGGTATTGAAAGAGATGGACTGGTCAAAAGATACTATAGCGTTACTTAAAATTTCAGGGGAGATTTTCGCTAATACCTTAAGGCGTAAATTGACGAGCCTTAAATTAGAGGAGTTAAACAAAGAGCTTATTGCTTCCAATAAAGTATTAAAACAGCTGGCTCTGCGCGACCAGCAGACAGGCCTTTATAATCACCGTTATCTAAGCGAAGTAATTGTGGCGGAATTTCACCGGGCCAGGCGATACGCGCACCCACTTTCAGCAATGATGTTAGACGTAGATTATTTTAAGTCGATTAACGATGTCTATGGCCATCAATTCGGCGATCTAGTAATACAACAGTTAGCAAAGCAGTTAAAGAGAATGGTGCGGCAATACGATATTGTCATCCGTTTCGGTGGAGAGGAGTTCGTTATTGTTTCTCCCGGTACTGACCGGACCGCTGCTTTAACCTTAGCACAGAGGATTTTAGACGCGATAAATCTCTATAATTTCGGAAATAAGAAACATCTCATAAAATTAAAATTAAGCATTGCTGTCGCCTCTTACCCGGAAGATAACGTATTAAAAGGCATAGACCTGATCGGACTTACGGATAGGATTTTGAGTAAAGTCAAAGAGTCCGGAGGAAACAGCATCTCTTCTTCCTTGGATATATCGAAGAAAGAAAAACTTACGAAAAGAAAGGATAGTGTCGAGTCCAAATTCTTAAAGGAAAAGATAGAGAAGCTTACCCGCAGGGCGAACCAGAGTTTGGTGGAGGCAGTTTTTGCTTTCGCTAAGACCATTGAATTAAAAGACCGCTATACCGGAGAGCATGTTGAAAGGACTGTCTATTATGCCACGGAGATTGCCAAGGCGATGAACTTATCTAAAGAAGAAACCGAACGTATCCGTCAGGCAGCCATACTGCATGATTTAGGTAAGATAGGAATTAGTGAAAAAATATTACTTAAAAAAAGTAAGCTCACGAAAAAAGAGTTCGCCGAGATCAAGAAACATCCCCAGATCGGAGTTGATATCATCAGGCCGATTCAATTCCTCCATGCGATTATCCCATTTATCCTTTACCATCATGAAAGGTGGGACGGTAAAGGCTACCCTAATGGCTTAAAAGGTGAAGAGATACCTTTCGGGGCAAGGATAATTGCTATTGCTGACGTCTACCAGGCATTGATTTCCGATCGGCCGTACCGCAAGGCCTATCCTAAAGATAAGGTAATGAAAATCATCAAAGATGCCGCGGGTTCCCAATTTGACCCCAAGATTGTCAGCTGGTTCTTAAAAATCATCTAATATAATCAGATTGTAAAAACAGGTAAATAGTAGTAATATAACTATTGAGTTTTCGTTTTAGATGAGGCCAAATCGATATCTAATTTAGAAGAGACTGCTATTTAAAGGGAGACTAGATGAAGAAAATAATCATTATAATTTTTTTATTCTTAGCCTGTTTTTACTTTTTAAGAAATAGTATCGTAAAGGCCGTTTTGTCAGCAGGGATCAAGGCTATTAGCGGACTTAATCTGCAAATAGACAGCTTAGATGCGGGCGTTTTTAAGTCATCGGTTGAAACTAAAGGTTTAAAATTATTAAATCCTGAAAATTTTCCTGATAAAACAATGGTTCAAATACCGGAATTTTACTTGGAGTATGATCTGGGCGAGTTTTTTAAAGGCAAGGTTCATCTGAAGGCTGTCAGATTAGACCTGCAGGAATTTTGGGTAATTAAGGATCGTAATGGAGCGTTAAATATAGAATCGCTGAAATCATTTCAGCCTAAAGGCCGAGGCAAAGCACCCGAATTACGGATTGATAAATTAGAGTTGAAAATAAGTAAGGTGATATATAAAGATTACTCTAAGGGTGTGCCGGTGAAAATGATTGAGTTTAATGTTAATATTGATGAAAGCTATGAAAACATTACTAATCCCGGAGCTCTGGCTAGTTTGGTATTAGTCAAGGCGTTAATGCATACAACGATCAGCAAATTAACTAATTTTAATCTGGCGCCGTTAAAAGATATGGCAGATCAAATAGTTAGTAGCACCGTGGATATGGCTAAGGATACTGCGGGCCAAGTTTTGGATGCTGGCCAGAAATTCGGCATAACGGCAGTCGGTAATGTCACAGACACGCTAGATACAGCAGCAGAGAAGTTTAAGAAAATCTTGCCATAACAGGCGCGCAATCTCCGGCTTCTTTTTGGATAAATTTCCTTAAACCGATAAAAAATATATATAAGCGAATAACTATAACACTTAAAAGGTTATTTCCGGTGAGAGTTATTCTCTTACTATCGGTAAGTTTACTTTTTTATGGCTTACTTTTAGCAGAGGAAACTCCTAATTTAGGCGATAAACTGATTGCTTCAACCTTTAAAACCTTAGCCAAGACATTTGTAGCTACAGCCGATATGAATAGATTAAAAAAAGACAATATCCGTAGATTAAATAAAATGGATGAGGCCAAGTTTAGAAAGCGTTACGCTAAAGTTTACGAAACAATCAAAGGATTACCTATCCAGATGAGGCTTAAATACGGGATTACTGAAGGGATGACTAGGGAACAGGCAATCCGTAGTATTGAGTCGGTAGATAAGCCGGATATTTACAGGCTGATCAATAGTATTCCGGATACATTTATTATCGCCGAGTTCAAGCAATACCTTAGCCGGACTACACAACAAATGCAAAATAGCAATCTGATTGCCCAGGTTAACAAGCTGTGGTATAAAATGACAGCAAAGGCTGAAAGCCCAAGCCATAAATCCCCTCAGTACTCCCACCATGCCAATACATTATCTTTTAAATAGAACTTTGCAGCGGGGCCATTATGTCACATTTAAGTCAAAGACTAATTGTTGCCTAGGGTGTATTTCTTTCTCGATTAGGCCGGTAAGGGCCAAGGTCGATAGTTTTTTTAAGAGAAATAAGAGAAATATGCCTTGCCAAAAACCGTATAAAATAGTATCATATATTTCTGACTTTTTTAGGCTACACGGACAGCATGAAATTAAGCTTCGGAGCCCATAGCTCTCCGCTTCGCCACAAGGCATTGGCGGATTAGCTATGGGAAGCAGTATAGATTGGGGCCCATAGCTCAGCTGGTCAGAGCAGGTGACTCATAATCACTTGGTCCGGGGTTCGAATCCCTGTGGGCCCAGAGATACGAATATAGGCTGATGTTCAGAGGTCCTCCCGCCTCCTTTATTAAACTAATGAGACGGGATCCCGCTCTTATTTATAAACAGGGAGAGCTGGAGAATCATTATGGGTCTAGAGCGACCAGGGCGCATAGCTCAGTTGGTTAGAGCGCCACACTCACATTGTGGAGGCCATAGGTCCGAGTCCTATTGCGCCCATATAACACAGTAAGAAGACAAGGAAGGTAAAATTGTCCAAGCTTGACCTGAAGACGCAGATTATTACTCTTGTTCAACTACAGACCGTTGACAGCGAGGTCTATGGTTTGAAAGAAGAGAAAGAGTCTAAGCCGCAGGAGATTAAGGCGTTAGAGATCAGCTTTGAAGAAAAAAAGGAGCAGATGGTTAATCTAGAGAAAGAAGCCTTAGATCTGCAGAAAGAAAGAAAAGACCAAGAGCTGGAGTTGGCTAGTAAAGAAGAGGCAATAAAGAAATTACAAACACAATTGTATTCATTAAAAACAAATAAAGAGTATCAGTCTATGTTACAGCAGATACAGGATTCTAAGGCCGATGCTTCGGTGATTGAAGACAAAATTTTACAGCTTTTTGATCAGGCAGATAAGAAAAAAGGGGAGGTTGAACAGGAAAAAGCCAAGCTTAAGGAACAGGAAAGGATTTTTCATGAGCAAAAAAGCAAAGTAGAGGAAAGAATCAAGGTGGTTGATGACCGTCTTGCCCAGCTGCAAGCACAGAGAAAACAGATTATCCCCGGCGTAGATCCCGGTATACTTGCGCAATATGAAAGAATATTGCATAACCGTGACGGATTAGCTATAGTGAATGTAAAAGATAATTCCTGCCAGGGGTGCAATATGTTTGTTCCTCCCCAGGTAATCAATCTAATCAAGATGTATGAAAGGATAGTCACCTGCGAGATATGCAACCGGATCCTGTATATCTGTGATTAGTTTAGGGTAGTGAAGGTACTTAAGGATGAAGGAGATTGAAATTTATATTGATGGTGCTTCAAAAGGCAATCCGGGCCCCAGCGGTATAGGACTAATCATCTGCCAGCAGGGAAGAGTAATTAAAAATATCGCTACTTATATTGGCAAGACAACCAATAATATTGCCGAATACACCGCTTTTATCTACGCCTTAGAAGAAGCCCTTATATTAAAGGCAGAGTATCTGAAGGTAAATACTGATAGCCAACTTCTTGCCCAGCAGATAAATAAGGTTTATAAAGTAAAAAGCCCGGGAATAATCAATTTGTATAATCAGGCAACGCATCTTTTATCGGCTTTCAAAAAAGTGAATGTAAATTATATTTCCCGCGAAAATAATCGTGGCGCAGATAAATTAGCTAATAAGGCGATAAAAGAAGCTCCCGGTAAAATAGCTTTTTGACAATTTGGGCAGATAGAAGGTGGTCGCCCCGCCTTTTTGCCGTTGGCGTGATGCGCCATAGGCGTGATTGGCGGGGAGGAAAGTCCGGGCTCCTGAAGGACAGCGCGCTCTGTAACACAGAGTCCCTGCTGATACGCTAAACGAATCAGCAGGGAAGGAAAGTGCCACAGAAAATAGACAACCGATGGGCTATTTTTAGCTACAGGTTACGGTGAAAAGGTAGTGTAAGAGACTACCGTAAGCCATAGTGATATGGCTTAGCTAGGAAAACCCCGCGCGGAGCAAGGCGAAATAGTCCCGCCCATCCTGCCTTTTATGGCAGGGTAAGAGTGGTCCGCTTAAAAACCTCAAAGGTTAATTTTTGAGGATGGGCAGGAGGGTAAGCTGCTAGAGCCCTGATGGTAACATCGGGGTCGAGAGAAATGATCACTTTAGATGCGTATATCCGTATCGAGACAGAACCCGGCTTATTCTATCTGCCTGATTTTTACTGCGCAAAAATCAGTTTTATGTTTAATGTTTAATGTGTAATGTATAAAGCTTTTACATTACACATTACACTTAACACATTTAACAAATTTATTTTTAAGGAGGGAATATGTCTGGTCATTCAAAATGGAAGACGAATAAAGGAAAAAAGATGGCAGCCGATGCTGTTAAGGGGGCTACTTACACCAAAATTATTAAAGAATTAACGATGGTGGCTCGTGAAGGCGGAGGTAATCCGGATACTAACTCCCGGCTTCGCGCGATTATTGCTAAGGCGCGGGAGGCAAATATGCCTTCGGATAATGTAAAGATGGCAATTAAGCGGGGAACCGGCGAGCTTCCCGGAGTAGTCTATGAGAATGTAACCTACGAAGCTTATGGGCCCGGAGGGGTGGCGATTATGATTGAGGCACTTACTGACAATAAGAACCGTACAACTGCTGAGTTGCGCAACGTCATGTCCAAGAGGGGCGGTAATATGGCAGGTGCGGGTTCGGTAAGCTGGATGTTCACCAAGAAAGGGTATCTACTTATTGAACAAAGCCAGGCCAAAGAGGATGAATTAATGGATATTGTCTTAGACGCCGGCGCTGAAGACATGAAGCATGACGGTAATAATTACGAAATCACCACTGCCGTGCAGGACCTGGAGAAAGTTAAACAGGCTTTACAGACAAAAGAGATTAAATGCCAGACAGCAGAATTGACGATGGTCCCTTCCTCTTCGGTAAAGGTGGCGGGTAACGACGCCAAACAGTTATTGGCTTTAATCGATGCATTAGAAGAACACGATGATGTCCAGCAGGTATATGCCAACTTTGATATACCCGATGAAATCTTACAGGAAGCATCTTCTTAAATAAATACAGATGCGGATATTAGGGATAGATCCGGCTTTAACAATCACGGGGTACGGCGTTATTGATTTTAAAAAAAGTAGATTAACTATCATTGAGGCCGGGATTATTACTACTTCGGCTAAACAGCCGATATCTGAGAGGCTACAGCGTATCTTTCAGGGAGTAAATAAACTGATTGCCGATACTAAGCCCCAGGTTATAGTTCTCGAGAAGCTTTATTCGCATTATCGGCATCCGACTACTGCTTATGTATTAGGCCAGGCGCGCGGGGTAATCTGCCTGGCTTGCGCGCAAGAAAAAATCCCTTTAGTTGAATATGCGGCTACGCGGGTGAAAAAGGCAGTTGTCGGTCAGGGGTTAGCATCTAAATATCAGGTTCAGCGAATGGTAGCCGGCATACTAGGGATTAAGGAATTGCCAAAATATAATGATGTAACTGATGCCTTAGCCTTAGCCTTGGCGCATAGTTATATGATAAGGACCAGTTTATGATCTGTCGTATTTGCGGAAAAGTAATTGAGAAAGGCACAAGTTATATAAGCGTGGATATCGGCGGTATTTGTTATGAAGTACTGATACCGCAAACAGTAATGCAGCGTTTGGAAGAGAACATTAGCTCCGATAATAGCATTAGCCTGATCACCTACCATTATTTACAGGTAGAACATTCTAAGAGCACGCCGGTATTAGTCGGTTTTTTAAATGAAATTGAGAAGGAATTTTTTGAGATTTTTATTACGGTTTCTGGGATCGGGCCCCGGGCAGCGCTTAAGGCATTAAACCAGCCGATCTCCTTGATTGCCAAGGCAATCGATGAGGCAGATATAGAATTCCTGAGGTCTCTTCCCGGGATAGGCCAGCAGAGGGCTAGGGAGATCATTGCTAAACTTCAGAACAAAGTCGGTAAATTTGGCTTGATTCAAGATGGCCGGATAAAAGAAGAGAAAGTAAAAAGTAAGGGTATTACGGAAGAGGTTTTAGCCGTGCTTACTCAACTGCAGTATAAAAAGTCAGAAGCCGAATTAATGATTAAAAAGGCGCTTGAACGATCTTCCGATATCGAGACTAGCGAAGAGCTTCTAAATGAAGTTTATAAACAAAGAAAGTTACGCTAAGAGATGACGGATAATAATACTACTAAGGCAGTTATCGAGGCTTTACTCTTTGTCAGCGAGAAACCCCTGACTATCGAACAGATAAGAAAGGTTTTGGACAGCCTGGGGTCTGATGAGGTCCGCTTAATTATCGGAGAGCTTGCTAAGGATTACGAGGAGGCTAATCGGGGCATCCGGATCGTTGAGATCGCCGGCGGTTTTCAGATGATCACTCCGCCGACATTAGCGCCGTTCTTAAAGAAACTTTATAAAGAAAAGCGCCAGGATAAATTATCCCGGCCAGCCCTGGAGACTTTAGCGATTATTGCTTATAAACAGCCGGTAACTAAAAGCGAGATAGAATCTCTCAGGAATGTGAATGTAGACGGAGTGATAAGCAGCCTTTTGGATAAAGAGCTGATCCGGATTGCAGGAAGAAAAAAGATCCCCGGCAGGCCTTACGTATTTGGCACGACCAGGGAATTTCTGGAATGTTTTGGGTTGAAATCCCTGGACGAATTACCCAAAAAAGAAGAATTTACTTTATTAGCTCAGAAAAGCGATATCGAAATAATTAACGAGGAGAAACCCCAGACCATGGAGGAATCCGATGACTCTCAAAGGCCTGCGTAGTCAAATCGATAAAATAGACAGAAAGTTAACCCAACTTTTAAATATGCGCTCTAAAGTCTCGTTAGCTATTGGAAAACTAAAAACCAAAAGCGGTAAAAGTATCTATTCCCCGGAGCGCGAGATCGAGGTTTTGCGCAAGGCTGTCCGCGCAAGTAAAGGACCATTAAAACCGTCTGCGCTAGAAGCAATCTACCGGGAGATTATGTCTAGCAGCCTCTCTTTGGAAAAGCCGCTGGTAATTGCTTATCTTGGGCCACAAGCTACTTTTACTAACTTAGCGGCATTGAAGAAGTTCGGGTCTCAGGTAGAATATATGGCTTGTAAAAGTATCAGCGAAGTATTCTTAGAAGTAGAAAAGGGGAATGCTGATTACGGTGTGGTACCTATTGAGAATTCCATAGAGGGAGCAGTAACCCATACCTTAGATATGTTTGTAGATTCGGATTTAAAGATCTGCTCCCAGATTATTTTAGACGTAGCGCATAACCTGTTGGCGAAATGTTCCAAGGGTGAGATCCGGCGGATATATTCCAATCCGCAGGTTTTTGGCCAGTGCCGCATCTGGCTACAGAAAAATCTTTGCGGCGTAGAGGAGGTTGAAGTTTCCAGCACTACCCGCGCAGCGCAAATCGCAGCCACTGAAAAAGGCTCCGCCTGTATCGCCTCTTTATTGGCTGCCCGCGTTTATAAATTAAAGGTTTTGGCTAGGGATATTGAAGATTCACCGCATAATATCACTCGTTTTCTGGTTATCGGCAATAACGATGTCCCCCAGACCGCTTGCGCTAAAACGTCAATTATGTTTTCAATCAAAGACAGAGTAGGGGCTTTGCATGATATGCTGGTGCCTTTTAAAAAATACAGGGTAAATCTGACTAAGATTGAATCCCGGCCCTCTAAAAGAAAAGCCTGGGATTATTATTTCTTCCTTGATTTAGAAGGCCACCGGGATAGCCCGAAAGTCAAAAAGGCAATCCAGGAATTAGAGAGTAAATGTAACTTTCTGAAAGTCTTAGGTTCTTACCCTGTACGCGAATAGAAAGAAGGTTTTAGTGATGAATTTAGTGAGAAAAGACATAACGAATATCTCCCCCTACCTGCCCGGTAAGCCGATTGAAGAGACTAAAAGGGAGTTAGGCCTTAGGGATATTATTAAGCTCGCTTCTAACGAGAATGCCTTTGGTCCTTCCCCCAAGGCGATAGAGGCGATTAAGAAGAATCTCTTTAAGCTTAATCGTTACCCGGATAGCCAGAGTTTTTATCTGAAGAAAAAGCTGGCGAAATCACTCGGCCTTGATTCATCTAATATTGTGATGGGTAATGGTTCGGATGAATTGATCGACGTATTAATTAAAACTTTCGTAGAGCCAGAGGAGAATATAGTTACTTCCGATACTACCTTTCTGGAGTACGAGATCATCGCGCGCATAAACGGCCGCAAGATTATTACCGTGCCGATGAAATATTTTAAATATGACCTGGTGGCTATAAGGAAAAAGATAAACCAGAATACTAAGATGGTTTTTATATCTAACCCCAATAACCCCACAGGTACTTATGTCAGCCGCTATGAGTTGGAGGATTTTCTGCGCGATTTACCCGAGAAGGTGATTCTGGTTCTTGATGAGGCATATGACAACTTTATCGATGTTGACGATTTTCCCAATAGCCTGGGTTATTTACGCAACAAAAATGTTATAGTGATGAAAACATTCTCTAAGACTTACGGACTGGCTGGTCTGCGGGTAGGTTATTGCCTAGGCAGGCCGGAGTTCACTACCTATATGGAACGGGTCCGTCAGCCTTTTAATGTAAACCTTCTTGCTCAGGCGGCAGCGGCGGCAGCTTTAGATGATAAGAAATTCTTGCGCAAAACCAGAGAGAAGATTTTAATAGGAAAGAATTATATCTACGATTCTTTGAATAAATTAGGCATAGCCTATGTGCCTTCGGTAGCTAATTTCGTGCTGATTAATACCGGCAGAGATACTGTGGCGGTATTTAAAGATATGCTTAAGTTCGGGGTAATCGTCAGGGATATGAAACAGTATGGATTAAAGAATTTTATTCGGGTGACTATCGGCAACAAGCAAGAAAACGAGAGATTCGTAAGAGTTTTTAAAAAGATACTCTAGATAATTAAAGGGCGAGGTAAATATGATTATAGTATTAAGGCCGGATGCTACTGAATCACAGATAAACCACATCGTAGAGCGGGTGCGTAAGATTGGTTTAACCCCTCATGTTTCTAAGGGCACAGAACGCACTATCATCGGGGTGATTGGCCCTGAAGATAAATTGCAGGTTACGCCTTTAGAGGTTTTTCCGGGGGTAGAAAAAGTAATGCCGGTTTTAGCTCCCTATAAACTTGTATCGCGGGAATTTCATCCGCAGGATTCCTTATTAGATTTAGGCAAAGGAGTGGTCATCGGCGGTAAGAAGATAGTGGTTATGGCCGGACCCTGCGCGATTGAAAATCAGGATACGCTTTTTGAAATCGCCCGCGAGATTAAAAAGAGCGGGGTAAACGTCTTACGCGGCGGCGCCTTTAAGCCGCGCACATCGCCTTATAGTTTTCAGGGCTTAGGGGAAGAGGGCTTAAGATATATGCAAGAAACAGGGGAAGAACTGGGTTTAGTCACGATAAGCGAGGTAATGGATCCTCGGGACGTGGAGTTAGTGGCTAAATATGTCGATATCTTGCAAATAGGCGCCCGCAATATGCAGAATTTCAATCTGTTAAAAGAGGTCGGATTGACCAAGAAACCCGTGCTGCTTAAGCGAGGCCTATCTTCTACAGTTAAAGAACTGCTGATGTCAGCAGAATATATATTATCTAACGGGAACTTTAACGTAATACTTTGCGAACGCGGCATCAGGACATTCGAGGACTCTACACGCAATACCCTCGATATTAGTTGCGTGCCGACGGTCAAACAGTTGTCGCATCTTCCAATTATCGTCGATCCCAGCCATGCTGCTGGAAAATGGGGGTTGGTTGCTCCGCTTTCTAAAGCGGCGGTAGCTTCTGGCGCCGACGGGTTAATTATTGAAGTGCATAGTCATCCCGAGGACGCCTTGTCTGACGGGGTGCAGTCGCTTTTGCCTTTTAATTTTGCGGCGATGATGCAGGAATTAAAGGTATTAGCTAAAGCAATAGGCAGGGAATTATAGATTGTGTAATGTGTAAAGTGTAATGTGTAATGCTAAGTGAAAGAGACTAGACATTATGCAGAGTCAGGCGATTAAAAATGAAGCTATTTAACAAAGTTGGTATTGTCGGGGTGGGTTTAATCGGTGGATCAATAGCTCTGGCATTAAAGAAACATAAATTATGCCAGACAATAATCGGGGTTAGCCGTAGCCGCAAGACATTATTATCAGCTAAAGCAAGGAAGGCTATAGATAGAGGTTCTCAGGATATTAAACTGCTCAGAGAAGCGGATTTGCTGATTTTGGCTACGCCGATTACGGTAACTTTAAAGCTTTCCCCCTTAATTTCTAAAATTATTAAGAAGGGGTGTATTGTTACCGATGTCGCTAGCACCAAGGAACAGGTTGTTTCTAAATTAGATAGTATCTTTGGCAACTATATCGGTACGCATCCTTTAGCTGGTTCGGAAAAACGAGGTATTGCTTTTGCCGGCGCAGATATTTTTGAGAATAGTATCTGTATTTTAACTCCTACTGGTAATACTAATCCGCAAACGATAGCCAGAATAAAGCAGCTATGGCTTAGATTAGGGGCAGAAATAGTGGTTCTGCCGGCAGATATGCATGATCGGATCCTAGCTTTACTTAGCCACCTGCCGCATGCTGTAGCCTTTTCCTTGATGAATAGTATCCCCAGGTCTTGTTTAAAATTAGCACCGCCTAGCCTAAAAGATACTACCCGCATAACAGCTTCCGATAGCCGGATATGGAGCGACATCTTCTTAAGTAACAAAAGAAATATTATCCGGAGCATCGGAATATATCAGAGCGAACTACAGCATCTGAAAAAAACATTACAAAAAGGAGACCGGAGGTTATTAATCCGGTTATTAGAAGAGGCTAAGAAGAAGAGAGAAGCTTTAGGATGATTATTGCTATTGATGGACCAGCAGGCGCAGGAAAAAGCACGGTCGCCAAAATATTAGCCCAGAGATTGGGCTTTCTTTATATCGACACTGGTGCAATGTATCGGGCGCTCACGCTGAAAATTATCGATGGCAAGGTTGATCCGCAGGACTCCTTGGCTATTATTAAACTAGCGGAAACTAGCAGTATTGATTTAATCTATAATCCCGACGGATCCCTAAAAGTCTTGCTTGACAGAGAAGATGTAAGTTTTAAGATCAGGCAGCCGCGCATAACGAAGCTGGTTTCTGATATAGCCAAAATCAATGGCGTGCGCGAGGTTATGCTTAGATTGCAGAGGAAGTTAGGCCGGGGTGGGGATGTTGTTTTAGATGGTCGCGATATCGGAACAGTGGTGTTTCCCAACGCAGATAAGAAATTTTACATCGACGCCGCATTCCCGGAGAGAGTAAACCGTCGCTATAAAGAATTGATACAATTCGGCCAAAAGGTAAGCCAGGAGGAAATCAACGACGACCTGCGTAATCGTGATACGATTGATACTACCCGCGAAGTAGCCCCCTTAAAAAAGGCAGCTGATGCTATTTATATCGATACTACTACTATGAGCATTGAGGAGGTAGTAAATAAAGTATTAGCTTATATTCGTTAAGTCCATTATACTCCTTTAGCCCGTTCACTTTGACGAGCTAAACGAACTAAACGGACGGACCGAACCAAACGGGAAAAACAAAACGGAATATGGATAAAATTTTAATACGTAATTTTAGTATAATTGCCCACATTGACCACGGTAAATCTACCCTTGCCGATAGGATACTGGAAATAACCGGCGCAGTAGATAAAAAGCATAAGGGCGATCAGCTCCTGGATGATATGGACTTAGAGAAGGAAAGGGGTATAACTATTAAGGCCTCGATGGTTAGATTGTCATACCGTTCAAAAAAAGACGGTCTGAGTTACGTATTTAATCTGATCGATACTCCCGGGCATGTAGATTTTACTTACGAAGTTTCAAAATCCCTGGCAGCCTGCGAGGGGGCTGTTTTAGTAGTGGATGCTGGCCAAGGGATAGAGGCTCAAACAGTAGCTAATTATTATTTAGCTAAAGATAATAAGTTAGAGATTATTCCGGTGATTAATAAGATTGATCTGAGTTCAGCTGATGTTGCCAGGGTCGAAAGACAGATTACCGCTGTTCTAGGTTTTAAGAAAGAAGATATTATATTGGCTTCGGCCAAAGAAGGCAGGGGCGTAGAGGAAATATTAGAAAAGATTATCGAACTTATACCTTGCCCTACAGGAGAAATAGAACAGCCGTTAAAGGCGCTGGTGTTTGATTGCCGTTTCGATGCCTTTAAGGGGGTGGTGGTATTTGTGAGGATTGTTGATGGCTTGATTAACCCGCGTACCCAATTAAAGATGATGCATTCCGGCAAGGCCTATAAAATTGAAGAGATGGGTGTTTTCGAGAACCTGAAATATTTACCGGTAGATTTATTATCTTGCGGCGAAGTAGGGTATTTTACTGCTAATATCCGCGATCCGCGGGAGATTATTATCGGCGATACGATTACGGATATGAAAAATCCCTGCCAGGAGGTCTTCCCCGGTTATCGTAAGTTAAAGCCACTTGTCTATTGCGGTATCTATCCGGTTAATCCGGGAGATTTCACGGATTTACGCGATTCGATGGATAAACTGAAGCTTTCCGACGCTTCTTTTGTTTTTGAACCGGAGAGTTCGCAGTCGTTCGGTTCCGGATTCCGCTGTGGGTTCCTCGGGTTATTGCATATGGAGATTGTTCAGGAGCGCCTGGAAAGAGAGTACGGTTTGAATTTAATTTTAACCGTACCCAATGTTGTTTATAGGGTCAGGACAAACGACGGGGAGCTTAAGGAAGTTGATACGCCTGCGAGCTTACCTGCATCGCAGGAAATCCAGGAGGCCCAGGAGCCTTTTGCTAGTTTACTAATGATTATCCCCGTGGATACAATTGAGGCAGTATGCGATTTTACTAAATCGCGCCGGGGGGTTTACCGTTCTAGCGAATACTTAAGCGAGGACAGGATTAAGTTAACGTTCGATATCCCGCTTTCGGAGATTATCGTTGATTTTTACGATAGGATAAAATCTTTGACCCGCGGTTACGGCTCGTTAGATTATGAATTTAAAGAATATATTCCTACGAATTTAGTAAAACTGGATATATTGATTAACGGTATTGTTTGTGACGCATTCTCTTCTTTAATGTATAAAGAGAAGGCTTTGTCCCGGGCGCGCGCCTTAGTACTTAAATTAAAGGAACTGATTCCCCGTCAATTATTCGAAGTAAGCATTCAGGCGGCAATCGGTACTCAGATACTTGCTTCGGAGAAAGTCAGGGCGATGGGTAAGCATGTTACCGCTAAATGCTACGGAGGGGATATCACGCGTAAGCGTAAACTATGGGAGAGCCAGAAACAGGGTAAGAAAAGATTAAAACAATTCGGTAAAGTGGAGATCCCTCAGGAGGCATTTTTAGAGGTATTAAAAATATGAAAGAGAGCAGGTTAAAGCAGGGGTTGGGTATAAAAAGAAAATCGGTTTTATGGGATTGGGTAGAATCCATTATCATTGCTTTTGTATTGGCGATGATTATCCGTACTTTTGTTATACAGGCCTTTAAGATTCCCACTGGATCGATGCGTCCTACGCTTTTAGAAGGCGATATTATTATGGTGAATAAGTTTATTTACGGCGCCAAGATTCCTTTGGTCAATCTTAGGCTACCGAAATTTCGCGAACCGAAAAGAGGGGACGTGATCGTTTTCATTTATCCGGAAAATCCCAAGAAGGATTTTATTAAGAGATTAGTTGCTTTTGCTGGGGAGACTGTAGAGATTAAAGATGGCACGGTTTATATAAATAGCCAGCCTTTGTTAGATCAGGTTTTCAGCCGCGTATATTATTATAACCGCGGCGAATTCGTTAATGATACGCAGAAAATAACCGTGCCAAAAGGCAGCTATTTTGTCTTGGGAGATAATTCCGCTTCTTCGCAGGATAGCCGCTATTGGGGATTTGTACCCGACAAAAATATTTTAGGCAAGGCAATCATTATTTATTGGCCCCCTGGCCGGATTAGGATAATCAAGTGAATTTCGCAAATAAAATTTCTATATTCAGGATCTTAAGTATTCCATTCTTCATCGCTTCCCTGCATTATTCCAATGAGCGGAACTGTTTGAGGTTTATAGCCTTGGTTATTTTTATGCTGGCAGTACTTTCTGACGCAGTTGATGGTTATATTGCCAGAAAGTCAAAGCAAAAATCTCAAGCCGGCCTGGTCCTGGATCCTCTGGCAGATAAATTACTTTTGGTCAGCGCTTTTATTTACCTTTTTATTACTGAAGGGCTACCTTTTTGGGTTGTTTTAATTATTATTTCCAGGGATGTATTAATTTTATTGGGTACCGTATTGATTTTTATGGTCAGGCAGGATATAAATATCTTGCCCACCAGATGGGGGAAGCTGACTACAACTTTTCAGATGTTGACCGTGATCTTTATCCTGCTGCAGTGGAAATATACGTTTATCTTCTGGTGGATAGCGGTATTCTTTACAGTGATATCGGGAACAGATTATATCAAAAGAGGATTTAAGACATTGTATGGTTTGGATAATCACCGGAATAATCATTAGCTATCTTATCGGCTCCATACCAACGGCCTATTTATTCAGTAGGTGGCTTAAGGGCGTGGATATACGTAAATGCGGTTCAGGTAATGTCGGCGCTACTAATGCCCTGCGTGTTTTAGGCAAAGTTCCCGGGATAATTGTATTATTGCTGGATATACTAAAGGGTTTCTTTGTAGTAGTGTTTGTGGCGAATTTAATCAATCTTCAGATTGCCTTTATCTCAAGCCAAAAAATCCGAGTTATCTTTGGGTTGTTCTGTATCACCGGGCACAATTGGAACATTTTTTTAGGGTTTAAAGGTGGCAAGGGTATTGCCACCACCTTAGGGGTATTGTTAGGGTTAGCCGTTAAGATCGCTGGCCTAAAAATAGTTTTGAGTTTGGTAATCTTGACATGGACGGTCATATTCATAATCACAAGGATAGTTTCTCTGGCCTCTATCGCGGCTTGCCTGGCGCTGCCTATTTACTCTTTTATTTTTAAATTACCCAAAATTATGCTTGTTTTGAGCGTAATTATCGCATTATTTATTTTGCTGCGGCACAAACCTAATATCGAAAGACTCCTCACTAAAAAAGAGCCCCGACTGTTTTAAAAAACCTCTTAACCCGCTTTAGATTAATAAAGAAAGCGCTTTCTTAAAATGCTTATATAGCCTTGAAATTGTATAAATTTGAGTGTTATACTTTGCCTAGACAAAATAGAAGGTTAAGCCAATGGTTCTTCTGGAGTTATAGCATAGATAGGTCCCATTAAAAAAGGGCTCGCATGGAAAACGGCTATCAGGACAAAAGGAGATTCCAGCGTTTCTTAGTAAGTTTGCCGCTTAGATTATTAAAGGTATTCACTAATGTTGAGTATCACTGCAAAACAAAAGATATCAGCCCTTGCGGGATGGGGGTAATTGTAAACGAAGAATTAAAGCCGCATACACGTTTAGAGATCTGGCTTGAGATTCCGGACGGGCATGAGCCGCTGTATACGCAAGGGGAAGTAGTATGGTCTGAGATGATCGAGCCGGATATATACGCAGCAGGTATTGCCTTGGTTAAATATGATTTAATCGGAATGTCGCGGGTGGTTAAATTAGCGCATAGCCAGACAAGTTAAAATTGATTAGCTCTTTGAATAAAAAATTTTCTTAAATATTAACTCCGCAAAAAAATGGTTTCGTAAAACTCATAGGATCCCTACCAGCCAAAGGAAGGTAAGGGGATAGCCGGGTTGCTAAAAATAAAGAAAGCGACTTATCTAAGTTGCAACCCGGCTTTTTATTAAGAAGGTAAAAAATGCGCGACCTATTATTTAAAAATTTGACTTCTGAAGATAAAAAAAGGAGGATTATCGCCAGCTCAGAGATAACGGACAGGGAAGGGGTCCGTACGGCTATTCATCGTCATTTTATCTGTATTATTAAAGAAATAAAGGACAATAAATTCAGGCAGTCATTGCCAAGTATATGCGTATTAAAAGAGCGTAATACAAGAGCGCAGAGAGAAAAGTTTTTTTGTAGGATAAAAAGCAGCGTTTATGCGGTAAATAACGGCAGGCTATTTTTGATTCTTTTTATGCATTCACTCAAGATCAATCTTACTATTGTAACTAATGACTTAAAAACGCTGAATTAGTTTAATTAGGATATTGTCGTAACCC
>Ga0163200_1000177_pt1 | contig 30051 bp, 26 predicted proteins | sample PL_2010_200m_FD_113535 | JGI IMG/M metagenome (GOLD analysis project Ga0163200, IMG submission 113535) | Freshwater microbial communities from Powell Lake, British Columbia, Canada to study Microbial Dark Matter (Phase II) - PL_2010_200m | ecosystem: Environmental > Aquatic > Freshwater > Lake ... | reverse complement strand
TTGCTGATAATGCATTGCGGGTGGTTTTAAAATATATCCGCCCCATAACCCTACAATAGTAAACCGTTTAGGTTCATCCCTGCCTTCACCTTGGGTCAGATGGAGTGATAATTTAGCCTGGACCCCCGTAACTGCTATTTGGCTTTTTACAACCTGCAAGGCGAGTTCACCCATTTGTTTTTCAGTATAAGGCAATACTGGTGGGCTTAGCTGATCAAAGATCTTTTTGCTGCAGGCAGGATGAAAATCTACCTCATTTTCTTCAAGGGGTTGGTAGCAGAATAAACATCTTGTCATCCGTTGTCCTCCTCAATTACCTGGTGAACACTTACGGCTCCTATACATTCTTTACAACAAACCAAAAGCAAACCCATGCGATCGCGGGGGTCCAACTTCCAGTTCCTGCCGGCTATATCCAGCAACCATCCTTCAGGGATCAACCCATCGAAGAAGGGAAATAAAACCCTGCTGGTATATGATGCTTCCTGTATTGGTAGCGTAAGACTGACAGGCCCGGCCCCTGAGGACCCCAGATAAAGAGGATCATAAACAAAATGATACCCATTTTCATCCTGAGTAAGCCATCCTGCTGTCTGCCCGTTAATTTTTATTTCAGCCTTTCTCATTGCTCATTTATTATAAAATCACGGGTCATCTCTACGGGGCCCAATTCATACCCAAATAATTTAAGTACCTGGTTCACCTTATCCATTCTGAGGGCTTCCTTTCCCTGTTCCATTTCCCTGATAAAGCGAAGCCCAACGCCAGCCTTTTCAGCCAGATCCGACTGAGTAAGGTTCGCAAGGCGTCTTTTTTCTTTTACAAATTTCTTTAATTGCATAAAATATACCCTTTAGGGTGCAAATATAATATAATTATTCAAATTATACCTTTTCGGGTATGTTATTTCAAATATTAATGCTGACAATACCCATTCGGGTATAAATATATCAATTGAAAACGCTATCCTTCTTGTGGCCGGTGATACCCTTGATGGTTTTTGTATTCATACCAAGCATGATGCTATTTGTAATGAAGGTCTTCCTGGCGGTATGATTGGTGATTAGTGCATGTTTAGGTGACGTATGTTCCGTTGCTTTTCCTCCCGAGTAATCAATGTATGTAACAGGTGTATTGATCTCAGCTTCCTCGCAGCAATCTTTGATATGTTTATTCAGTTTTTCCACTGTATCCCTCATCATGCCTTCCCGTTAGAATTTTGTATTTCAGGTACCATTTTAATAGCCGATGAGCAGGAAAATCAACAGGCATAATACCCGTGCAAGTTCTTGAACCGGGTTCCCGACAAAATAGGGCGAACTCAGATGAGGAAATTAACACTGCAGACAAGCTTATTTCGGACGGAATTCTGATCAGGTTTTGCAGCTTCCGGGTAGAATAAATATTCATCTCAAAAATGCCTGATAATCATTGACTTTCTACTTTTTATTTTGTACATTCGAAGAAAATAACTTTTTGTTATTAAACAAACCCATGAAAAAAAGAACGGAAATGCTGCTTTACCTTATAGGTTTAGGCAGTGTAGTGATTTCCATTGTAAGCGGTTGCCAGAAGATGGACACAACAGATCCAAACCCTGAAACAAAAGACCCATATGCCATGTTTGAATATACCAGAAAACCGAACGGGATCGTTTCATTTACCAATACTTCCCATGATGCGACGTCCTACTTATGGGATTTCGGTGATTTGACCACCTCTACCACATCAGCGGAGACGTTTGAACATCAATATCTCCAGAACGGTTTGTACCATGTGACACTTACCGCTTATGGAAACGGAACCTCAACCGGAGCCTATGCAGATCTGAATATTACCACAGTAGTCAGTGAAACTGTCACCGACATTGACGGCAATGTGTATCACACAGTGACGATTGGCACACAGGTATGGATGGTTGAGAACCTGAAAACGACACATTACAGGAATGGCAACCCTATACCTAACGTAACCGTTAACACGGCATGGAACGACCTTACAACAGGGGCTTATTGTGATTATGATAATGATGCAAGCAATAGTATAATCTATGGCAGATTATACAATTGGTATGCGGTAAGCGATAACCGAAACATAGCCCCCACCGGCTGGCATGTTGCCACTAATACCGAATGGATAACACTTACAACCTATTTAGGAGGTTCAAGTGTTGCCGGCGGAAAAATGAAATCTATTGGTACGATCGAGGCAGGGACAGGCTTATGGCATGCCCCTAATACCGGGGCAACAAATGAAAGTGGATTTACAGCCGTTCCGGCCGGCCTGCGTTACTACTATGGGCCATTTGACTTTAAAGACTACTACAGTCGCTGGTGGACTTCTTCCGAGGACTATACGGACTATGCCTGGAGCTGGCTCGCGCACTACACCACCATCAATATAGGCAATGGCAGTGACTATGAGGGTTATGGGTGTTCCGTGCGTTGTGTCAGGGATTAATGAGTTGCAAAAAAGTTAACCTGGCAAAATGAATGGGATGACCCGGATCCATCATCCCGCCGATGAAACTCATATTTCTTTTTTTTTATATCTTAGTTGAAATTTAACCCTGGGAGTATGAGCATCAAACGATTTCTTCCCTGGATTGTATTTGCCCTCATTGCATTGATTTTCCAGGAATCCTGCAAGAAACAGGAAACCCATTATGAACAGCCGTTTCTTACTTTTTCTTTTCCACGGATGGAGCGTAAACACGATCTCTATTACCGGATCGATTATCAGGCGCGATCGATCGAAATCGTCTTCAACGAGAATCTCGATCCTGCCACCATTACAGCGAGTATTTCTCTCCGGGATCTGTTTAGTCCCCTTGACGGGAAGTATGACATTGACGTTTCCGGCGCCGTGATATGGCTTCTTTTCCATCCTGATTTTCACCTGAAGGATGGCTGGTTATATTCCCTGACCCTCACCACCGGGATCCGTTCGGTCAGTGGGCATCAATTACAGTCGTCAGAAACCCTGGAGTTGAGAAGTACAGCGAGGCCCTTTGGTTTGCCTGACGGTTCCCCCGGGCAGGATACCCTTCCGGCCAATTCCATCGCGGTGATCAGCGATATTCATATGGGAGATGAACGGGCTACGACCGGACACTATTGCTGGTTCGGTGAAAACAAGGAGGCCCTGGAAAGTTTTCTCGATCTGGTTAAGGTGGATGGAGCGATCAAACAACTCGTGATCCAGGGTGATCTTTTTGATGAATGGATCATTCCCTTTGATAGCAAGCCCTTCGATCCTGATCAGGGAGTACATAATTCACGGGAGTATTTCGCTTCCATCGCTACCTCCTCAACGAACCTGGGAATTCTGGAGAAGCTGAGATCCATTGCGGCAGATCCGGAGATCGAACTGATTTACATTCCGGGTAATCACGACATGTTGATGACCCAGGAAATCCTGGACAGCATCATACCCGGTGTCATCTGGCAGGGTGACGTGACAGGATTGGGGAAATACAATCCGGTTCCGGAGATCATTATGGAGCATGGCCACCGGTACGATTTCTTCAATTGTCCGCAACCACTGGTCAATCCCGGGCATATGTTGCCGCCCGGATATTTTATCTCCCGGATGGATGCATACGCCCTGGCCAGCCAGACGGGCAGGTTCCTGAAGGGCGAAGCTGAAAGAACGGGCGATGTGACTTTTTTAACTGCCTGGACACTGGCTATGGGCTATATCTTCATCGATTACTCCATTCCACCTCCCCCGATGGATAGCGCCAATATCCTGATGACCGGCATCGATGGTTACCCGGGACCCTTGTCCTTTAACGGGACGAGAGATATGTATGCGGCCAACATCGAGGAACTGTGGATGAATACCCAGACCACCAATGGGGTTCCGGTTCCGCTCAGCTTGCTAGTGGCCATGTGGACCAGCCTGGATCTTACCACCGCTGCCATCCTGGAATACATGCAACAATCGCAGCATCTTGCCTCCTATAAGGTCATATCATTCGGCCATTCCCATAACCCTTTGCTGGAGGTGTTTCCAACCGGGGAGGATTACACAAATATTTACGCCAATTCAGGTTCCTGGGTCGATGCCGACCAATGCAAGCATAAGGTCCGGACATTTCTCGTTATTACACCCGGGGAATGGACAGGCTCGGCACTGGATGTTGTGAGGTTATATCAGTACGACCCGGAGATCGGTTCAGATACTACAGGTAGCGGATATGCACCGGTGTTGCTGGCGGAGGAAAATATCTAATGTGCATCCAATCCATGCAGCATATACACCATATGCATCAGCGATTTCGTGATCTCTTCCATGTATTCATTCACCGCCCTGACACTCCCGGGAAGGGTGAAAATCAGCGTTTTTCCTGCTATTCCGGCAATGCTCCTGCTCAACAGTGCCTGATACTTTTCTGTGCCATATTTCACCCGTATCATCTCCATGATGCCGGGGATCTCTTTGTCGAGTAATGGCTTTACTACCTCTGGGGTAAAATCTCTCGAACCGATCCCGGTTCCTCCGGTAGTGAAGATGAAGTCGGTTCCGGCTTTTATGGCCTCCTGTAACGTGGTCCGGAGTTGGTCGGGATCATCGGGGAGGAGAGTGACGATGGACGAGGGACGAGGGATGAGGGAAGAGGGAAGAGGACTATTCTCAGTGCCAAGTGCGGACTGCGGACTGCGGACTGCCGACTGCCAACAGGCAAAGAACTCTTCAAGGATCTTCTGTACACGCGGCCCTGACAGGTCCTCATATTCGCCATGGAAGGCGCGGTCGGAGAGGGTGATGATGTGCGCTTTGAAGACCTTTGGTTGGTAGAGGAGGATGGTTTCAGGTTTCAGGTTTCGGGTTTCGGGTTTCGGGTTTCGGGTTTTGGGTTTTGGGTTTCGGGTTTTGGGCATCCTGCCAACTGCCGACTGCCCTTGCTTCGCTTCGCTCGCAATGACGTTACTGCCAACTACTCTTGCAAAGATCCCTTCCTTCGGCATCACACAGTTGCCGACCTCTTTGAAGATGGCGCAGGTGGAACCATGGCACTCTTTGCCGATCTGGGTGACCTCCAATTCGAACCCGTCGCCAATAAACCGGTCAAGTGGCTGGCATTTCCATAGTTCAAGCCCTTCGGTGGTAACGTTCTCGGCAAATTCTCCGTAATTGATCTTCCGTTTTGCTTCCTGTTCGAATTTCCAGATGCTCTCCACCCCGAGCATGCTCACCTGCCGGTTCCACGGACCGCTGTGGGCATCGCCTGCCACGCCGTTTTCCGTCAGGGTAATGGAGGAAACCGGGTGTTTTGGTGTACCTTTCTTTTCAGAGATATTGACCGACAGGATTTTGATTTTTTTCATTTTTTTGTTTTATCAAGAAGCTTAATTTCATCAATTACCATCGATTTATCCACGGCTTTGCACATGTCGTAAATGGTTAAAAGCGCAATCGAGACAGCGGTCAGGGCTTCCATTTCGATGCCGGTTTGCCCGGTGCACCTGGCCAAGGCCGTGACCATTACGCCGGTGTCATCCAGATCGGCCTTTACATCCATCTTTGTAATCTGTAGCGGGTGGCAGAGCGGGATCAGCTCGCTCGTTTTTTTTCCGCCCTGGATGCCGGCAATCCCGGCAACAGTCAGGACATCGCCTTTTTTCATCTGGTTCTCCCGGATGAGCGTAGTGGTTTCCGGTGAAAGGGTAATGTGGCCCTTGGCTTTTGCCGTTCTGATTTGAGTAGTTTTATTACTCACATCGACCATGTTCGCCTTGCCGGTGGAATCTGTATGAGATAATTTTTGTTGCATGCTGTTCGTTTTTCGCTATTCGCAATTCGCTGATCGCTGGTTACTGATACCAGATGCCGCTGCTTCGTCGCTTCGCTTCTCGCAGTGACAATGATGCCGGATTTATTTCTATATTCTTCATTCCTTATTCCTTATTCTTAGTTCCTCATTCCTCATTGACAATTATCCTCCAATGTTTTGAAACGAGTTAATTGTATTCACCGATCCTTTTTCGGGTTTATTTTGGATAGCCAGAAGCAGCGCCTGGCGGATGCCGAGTTCACGGATGTCAAACCCCAGGTCGTTGAACAGACAGGGTTTGATCTTTCCTTCCGCCGTGAGCCGCAACCGGCTGCACCGGGAACAATCGCCTCCATCGCCCCCTTCCACTGTCGTGAAGCACCCATGTTCCAGGCTCATCTGGTGGATAAACCTGATTTCCAGATCGTTTAACTGGCAAAACTCCTGTACCTCCCGGGCATCTTTCTCTTCGGAGGATTGCTGCACCACGCAGTTGATCTTGACCGGGGTAAGACCGGCACGCTTCGCTGCCTCAATTCCGTGAATAACCTGATCCACATCTCCTCCGCGGGTGAGTTCCCGGTAACGGACCGGGTTGACGGCATCGAGGCTTATATTCACCCGGTGCAGGCCGGCCTCTTTCAGGACGGGTGCAAATCTTTCCAGCAGGATGCCGTTGGTGGTAAGGCCGAAATCGCGGATGCCGGGGATCGCGGCAATCATGGCAACCAGTTTCTCCACCCCTTTCCTAACCAGGGGTTCGCCGCCGGTAATGCGCACCTTGTCAATCCCAAGATCAACCGCTTCCCGTACAACAGTTGCGATCTCTTCATAGTGCATGATTCGGTCATGACTTATCAACGGGATTCCCTCTTCAGGCATGCAGTAGAGGCACCGGAGGTTGCAGCGATCGGTGATGCTGATCCGCAGGTAATTGATTTGCCTGTTATAGCAGTCGTACATCCTGCAGTTCTCCTTGTTTAAGTTCCGTGTTCCCGATCCCGACCGGCATCAGGCCGTGGGCGTTACTATATGCGTGGATGTGTGCCGAGCCGTGATATTCTACCGGGAAAATTTCTCCATTGCGGATACAGACCGGCAGGAAGGATTTACGGGTCGGATTTCTCCGGCGTATGGGAGATCCTAAAGGCAAACGAACCACTGGCGGGGAGAAGTCGTGCCCCATCAGTTTGTACAGAAACGGCTTCACCAGGATCTCAAAAACCACGAAGGATGAGACCGGGTTGCCAGGCAGTCCGAAGACAAAAGCATGTCCTCTCCTGCCAAATACCGTCGGGCGTCCGGGCTGAATAGCGACGCTTTTGAAGAGGATCTCTATCCCATGCTGTTTCATGATGTCGGGCACATAGTCGAAATCACCCATGGATACTCCTCCTGTAAGGATGAGCACCTCAGCGGCTGTCAGGCCCTCTTCGATTTTCGCGAAGAGAGTTTCTTTTGAATCTCCGGAGATACCCAGGCCGACCGCCTTCAGGTGTATCTGCTCAACCTGTGCGATCAGTTGGGACGAATTTGAATTCCGGATCTGCGCCGGGCCAGGCTCAAGGTCCGGGGCCACCAGTTCATCCCCGGTGGCGATCATGGCAACCGAAGGCTGGGTGCAGACAATTGGCTCGACTGCCCCAACCGAAGCCAGCACCGCCATTGCAGGGGGAGTGATCAGGCTTCCTTTTACAAGAACCAAATCTCCTTTCCGGATATCCTCTCCCCTGCAGCAAATGTGAAGAGCGGTAGTATCTTTGATGAACCTGATTCTGCCTTCAGGCAATTCCTCCGTATCTTCTACCATAATTACGGTATCAGTCCCCTCAGGCACCATGGCGCCGGTCATGATACGGGCGCATTGTCCGGGGCCGATGGGGTGAGAGGGTACCCTGCCGGCGGGGATGGTTTCGATGATCATCAATGGATGGGAAATATCCGCCATCCGGCAGGCAAACCCATCGACGGCCGATTTGTTGAACGGGGGTATGTCGCTATCGGACCGGATATCTTCGGCCAGGATCCTGCCGCATGCCAAGGCAAGCGAACAGGTTTCCCCAGGCAGCGGGGTGGCTGCTGACAGGACGATCGACAGGGCTTCTTCAAAGGAGATCATGAGCAGCGGAGGTTAACTTCGTAATGTTTGGATGAATGTAAAGAAGCCTTTCTGGATGACCATATCCATATCGGCATGAAACCGGTCAAATGCCGCTACCAGCCGTTTCCCCTCAGGGCTGAGCTGGGTACTCCCGCCTTCAGCACCTCCCCGGTGTTTTTCGAGCAGCGGAAAACCAAAAAAATCCTCAATCTTCTTCAGGTTCCCCCAGGTACGGCGATACGTGTAGCCCAGCTCATCACAGGCGGCTTTCATGGAGCCCTTCTCCTCGATCAGTTTGAGCATCTTCCATTTTCCATCCCCCAGGATGCCCGTCCCGGAACTGTCTTCCATCCACATTTTATAGTGGAGCCGGATGTGGTCCAGTTTCGATTCAAACTTGGTTTGCATGTCCTGAAATTTATAACAAAAGTAAAAAAAATTAACGATATGTTTTCTTATGCATATCCATGGCAACCCATGTGCCTGCTTCGCTTCGCTCGCAATGACAAATGTGCGCAATTACTTTACTGAAGTGGCGCGACAACCTCAATGAGCTCCGGAAGGTCCATGCCGATCTCTTTCAGGAATTCAATCTTTGGAACACCGTTCTTTGTCCAGCCTCTGCGCAGATAAACCGCATCAAGCAGTTTTTCATATTGTTCTTCACGATGTTTTCTAAGGACTGCCATTTTTTCCTCCGTTGATTTCCCTTCCGGATCGAAGTGAAGGATCTCCTTCAACTGTTTGTCGTACCGTTCGGCACGGGATTCATATTCCTCTACAGTTACCGGACCGGCGGCCCGGTAAGGCTGGGCATCGTGCTGGCGCAATCCATAACCTCGACGAATGTTGAAAATACGCTGAAAGTTATACACGCGCTCGGATTGGCGTACCAGTTCATGTTTGTCGACGTTCATCCCGGTCACTGCATTGAAGATGGTTACGTAGTTATCGACGTGCTCAGGAACTTTTGCCGGTTCATCGGTCAGGGCATTGTTTTCCGGCTCTACATCATTCCAGGGAAGTTTACAGAACCCGGCCAGTCCGAACCAGGTCCGGAACATCGGGAAGTAATGCAGCGCTTCGGCTTTGTTCTCAAAAGTGGGGATCTGGTTGTTGACCATATCCATGAAGATCAGCCAGGCTTCATCGTGTTGCGGTCCTTTGTTGGTCATGGCATAACCTCCCTGCTGGGCCAGCGATTCCTTGGAGACATACTGGGAATATTCCAGTCCTTTGTTTTCCATGGCGATGTCGAAAAGAAACTGAGGATCTCCCCACCCGTTTTTGCCAAAAAGCTCCTTCATTTTCCGCACACCCAATCCGGCTGTCAGGCCGAACCCTTCTCCGCGGGCCAGCTGATGGAGCAGTTCCATAGCCACGTCGGCATTCCCGAAGTGAAGGTTCAGTCCGCCGGTGCGTTCAGTATTCAGAATACCGTTCTCGTAGCATTCCATCATAAATCCCAGGATAGTCCCCCAGGTGATCGTACAGATACCATAGGTATCGCAGTAGAAGTTGGCTTCGATGGTGAAGTCGGGATTAAAAATACCGGCGACGGAGCCCAGGGATGAGGTGGTTTCGTATTCGGGACCGTCGACGATCACCCGTTGCCCGGCATAGGGTCCGGTGCGGATCAGGTAGTTGTCGACCCCTTTGGCGCAGGCCATGTTACAACCCACCCAGCAGCCATCCGGGATATTCTGGGTAAAGTAGGACATCCACACATCTCCATGGATATTGCCGGCATCCTTATGACTTCCGTATTTGAAGTTGTTGACCGGAAGCAGGTCATAGTCGTTCATGATGTTGGTGAGGTGGGCCGTTCCCTTCTTGCGCATCTCATTCTGCGAGTCGTCCAGCTCCCGCATCTCTTTATTGAAGGTACGTCCACGTTCCTTGACCGGCTCCAGGTCGACCACGTTGTTCCGGTTGCCCCCAATTGGCTTCACATACGCCACAACGGCTTTGATTTTCTTGTCACGCAGTACGGTGCCGATCCCTCCCCGGCCGGCCTGCTTCAGCCTAACTTTTTTTCGTTTGATGTCGTAGAAGCTGAAGTTCAGCATCCCGATGAGGGAGTGCTCGGCAGCGGTTCCGGAGGAGACCACCGATACATTGTATTTATCTTTTTCATTTTCGGGATCGGCGAGCATTTCGTGAAGCTCTTCAGCCAGCACATGACTATCCGACGGGAGATCCCCCGCTTCGTAAAACTCAATGACCTCACGTGCTTCATCGAACAGGATCAGGATCTCCTCATTCGATTTTCCCTGAACCTCCAGTGCGTCGAAGCCGCAGAATTTGAGGAAAGGGCCAAAGAAACCGCCCACATTGGAGTCGATGACGATATCGGTCTGCGGACTGATGGCACAACAGATGGCTTTCCCGGAGCCGGAGTACTGGGTAATTCCGCAACAGGGACCTCCCGAGATCACGATTTCGTTTTCGGGATCATCCCATTTGGTGCCGGGCTTTGTGGCATCCCACAACAGACGAAGGTCGAAGCCTTTCCCTCCGATGAATTTTTCCTTCATCTCCTGGCTGACCGGCTTTTCTTTTACCTCAAGATCGCTTACATTGATGTAGACCGTCCGGTTGTTGTAGCCCTTATCAATCGGAGCCCAGACATACTTATACTGCTTGAGTAGTTTGTTCGTTTTTTTGAATTCTTCGAAGTTCATATAGAGATTCTTTTATTGGTTTCCGGAAGGCAAAATTAGGAAAAATCCGGATTTTTCTATTTTTGTAAGAGATTGGAATAGCAATGAGGAAATTATTTCCTTATTTCGTATTTCGTATTTCATATGACCTTCTGACTTTATGACCTTTCAGGAAATAAAACAGCGTTTACGTAGAAAATCCGTCGGCATTGCCGGCTGCGGCGGGCTTGGATCAAACTGTGCCGTTGCCCTGGCCAGGGTAGGAGTGGGAAGATTGGTCATTGTGGATTTTGATGCCGTGACTGTAAGCAATCTGAACCGTCAGTATTTTTTCCTAGATCAGATCGGGATGAAGAAAGTGGAGGCTCTTCGGGAGAACATCCGGCGGATTGATCCGGCTATCGGGGTGGAGGTGGCTGATGTGAAACTGACCCCGGATCTCCTGCCGGGTCTTTTTGCCTCCTGCGATGTTGTGGTGGAGGCTTTTGACCGCGCTGACCAGAAAGAGATGCTGATCGAAACCATGTTGAAGGATTTTCCTGAAAAACCCCTGGTAGTGGGTCTGGGGGTAGCCGGGTGGGGAAGGACCGACCTGGTCCATTTCCGGAAATCAGGAAACCTCTATATTTGCGGGGATGAGGTTTCGGAGATCAGCGTGGAGCTGCCTCCACTGGCTCCACGGGTGGGGATGGTAGCGAATATGCAGGCGAATGTGGTGGTGGAGATTTTATTAAGTAGCGAGGTAGCGAGGTAGTGAAAAGCGAAAAGAGAAAAGAGAAAAGCGAAATGCAGATTACATTAAACAATAGAGTTGAGACGTTGGAGGTAGTTCGGCTTACGGTATCGGAGCTTTTAAAGGTTAAGAATTTTACATTTAAGATGCTGATTGTAAAGATTAATGGGAAGTTGATCAACAAGACGGAATACGACACCGCTGAAATTGCAGATGGGGATGATGTGCAGGTGATCCATCTGATCTCGGGAGGATAGGACGAGGGACGAGGGACGAAGGACGAAGGACGAAATACGAAACACGAAACGCGAAACACGAAACCAATACCTCATGCTTATGACTAATCGCTAATCCCTATTATATGATCGTTGTCTTTATCCTGTATCTTGTCGCTACCTTGGGCATCGCCTGGTGGTATTCCCGTGGGGCGAAGACCAATGAAGAGTTTGTAATCGGAGGCAAGAAGTTTGGCGGAACCGCCCTGGCATTGTCGGAGCGAGCCACCGGAGAGTCGGCCTGGCTGCTTCTGGGTCTGACGGGGCATGCCTATACAGAGGGGATTGGTGCCATCTGGGTGGCCCTGGGTTGCGTGACCGGCATCCTCTTTATCTGGCAGGTGATGGCGAAGCGGTTGCGCCGGGAAACGGAGAAGACCGGGGCCATGACGGTATCCAGCCTGATCGGCCGGAGATTTCCTGGAGCGGAAAAGAACATCAGCATCCTGTCTGCGCTGATCATCATCTTCTTCTTCCTATTCTATATTGCGGCACAATTCAGCGGAGCTGGAAAGGTCCTGCAGAAGACCTTCGGAATGGACCCAATCTGGGGCGTGATCATCGGCTCGGTGGTTGTGATCACCTACTGCATGATGGGAGGGTTTATCGCCGTGGTGGTGACGGACGTATTTCAGGCTATCCTGATGATCTTCACCCTGGTGGTATTCCCGATCATCGCCCTTTTTATCGCCGAATCCTATCATATCTTCATCATTCACAGCATCGAGGATGCCGGCCCGGTTTACCTCTCTCTCACGGAAGGAAAGACAGGACTGGCCGCGGTGTTGTTCATCCTGAGCGGCCTGAGCTGGGCGTTCGGATATACCGGGCAACCGCAGCTGCTCACCCGGATGATGGCAATCCGGAACGAAAAGGATGTCCGGACAGCCAAATGGGTAGCTACTAGCTGGACCCTGCTGGCCTATACCGGAGCTATTCTGATCGGACTTTTCGGGATCGCGTTTGTTCAGCACGGGTATCTTGGCCATGAAGAGTCAAAACTGGCTGCCGATCCGGAGAAGATCCTCCCGGTGATGGTGCTGACCCTGGTCAATCCCATCCTGGCAGGTTTCCTGCTCTCCGGAGTGATCTCCGCCATGATGTCGACCGCCGCCACAGAACTAACCGTCTCCTCTTCCTCCATGGGGGAAGATGTGGTTGGGAAGCTCCGGAAGATGCTGATGAACAACAAGCAAAAGTTGTTGCTGAATAAACTTTTGACCCTGGCAATTGGCGCTGCAGCATTTATCCTTGCCATCACCCTCACGGATACGGTTTACAGTTTGGTTTCCTATGCCTGGTCAGGGATAGGGTCCAGTTTCGGGCCGGCCCTGTTGCTGATCCTCTTCTGGAAGCGGGTCTCCCGGGCCGGGGTTTACGCCTCACTGATCTGCGGAACCGCCGGAACCATTATCTGGAAGAACCTCTTTGAAGCCGATACCGGCGTCTCAGAACGCCTTGCCAGTTTCGTGCTTGCGTTTCTGATGGCCGTAGTGTTTTCGTTGCTGATGCCGGAGAAGCGAATAGCGAATAGCGATTAGGGATTAGTGAAGAGCCATGAGGCATAAGGCATAAGGCAATTGTCAATCCTCCCTCGTTCCTCGTCTCACGTCTCACGGAAGCGCCTCTGCCACCACAAACGTACTTCCCCCCACGAAGATCAGGTCTTCCGGAGTGGCAGCTTTCCGGGCGGCAGTCAGCGCTTTTCTCACTGACGTATACGCTTTTCCATTCAAACCTGCCTGCTCTGCCTGGCGCTTTAGTTCATTCGGATCGAGCCCCCTGGGAATATCGGCTTTGCAGAAGTAAAAGGTAGCCTTTTCAGGAAGGAGATGCAGGATGTGGCCGATCTCTTTATCGTTGACTATTCCGAAAACGATATGGAGGTGCTGGTACGGTGTCTGGCCCAATTGCATCACTACCTCCCGGATACCGGCTTCGTTGTGCGCGACATCACATAGCGTCAACGGCGAGGATGATAAAAGCTGCCATCTTCCCTGGATTCCTGTATTGATGATGACATTGGCCACACCCTGTTGAATAGCTTCATTTGATATAGGGTATCCAAGTTGCTTCAGGATGTGTATCACAGCCCATGTGGTCTGAAGGTTTTTTTGCTGGTATCGTCCTAGAAGGGGAAGCCTGATGCCTGATGCCTCATGGCTGGTGCCTTTTAGGTTCAATCGATCCGCAAACAGTATCGGAGATCCCGCCATTTCTGCCCTTTCCCTGAACAGGGATTCCAGTTCCGGCTGGGTTTCACCGATTATAACAGGGACTCCCGGTTTGATGATGCCTGCTTTTTCGTTGGCTATCTTTTCCAGGGTCTCTCCCAGGAACTGCATGTGGTCAAAGCTGATGTTGGTGATCACCGAAACCAGCGGGGTGAGAATATTGGTGCTGTCGAGCCGTCCTCCCAGCCCAACTTCCACCATGGCAATATCGACCTCCTCTTCCCTGAAATGATCGAACGCCAGGCCGACGGTCATCTCGAAAAAGCTGGGCTGGATTTGCTCAAACGCATCCTTGTACTTCCTGATGAAGGCCGTCACCTTCCTCTTCGGGATCATCAGCCCGTTGACCCGGATGCGTTCGCGGAAGTCCTTCAGGTGAGGGGATGTGTAGAGTCCGGTTTTAAGTCCATGTTCCTGCAGGATCGAAGCGAGCATGTGCGAGACACTTCCCTTGCCGTTGGTGCCGGCCACATGAATCGAATCGAACTGATTTTGGGGGTTCCCCAGCAAGTTGCAGAGGGCGACGGTATTATCGAGGGTAGCTTTGTAAGCCGGTGCTCCGATCCGCTGGTACATGGGGAGCTGGTTGAAGAGCCACGACAAGGTTTCCCTGTAATTCATTTTTTGCATTAACCGGGTAAGGGGCAACAGCCCATATAGATCGCCCCACCAATGTTATCTCTTCTCGCTCCGGTCACGGAGGAGAGGATATTGATTTCATTACGCCAGCGGAGTAGTCCCAGAAAAGCAAAGATCAGCGCCTCCTTGAACTGGATCGTCAGGAGATCAGGGAGAATGACCTGGGGAATTGTGTGATGTCTGATCCTTTCAACCAGAAACTGGTTCAACGCACCCCCTCCCGTAATGAGTAGTTTATCTACTCGATTTTTTCCTGTGTTTTTTCCCACCTGGATGGCGATGTGTTCGCAGAAGGTGTGAAGGAGATCCGCGATGCGCGATGCGTGATCCGCGATGTCAGATCCCGGATCCCGGATCCCGGATTCCGGATCCCGGAGCAGTGGCCAGATATGCTTCTCCACCCACTCTTTGCCTAAGGATTTCGGGGGTGGCTGATGATAGTATGAGAGCTGGTTCAACGATTCCAAAAGGTCAGGTAAAAGGGAGCCGCTTCTGGCCAGATCGCCGTTGTTGTCGAACGAGTGTCCGGCCTGGCTGGCAAGTGTGTTCAGTACGATATTTGCCGGACAGATGTCGAAGGCGATTCGATGGCCTTTGCGTTCAAATGAGATATTGGCAAAACCGCCCAGGTTGAGGCAGTAGCTGAAATCGGAAAAAAGGAGTTGGTCTCCAATGGGAACTAACGGGGCTCCCTGTCCACCGAGAGCTACGTCGGTAGTACGAAAATCGCACACCACGGGTAGTCCGGTCTCGGCAGCAATGACAGCTCCCTTTCCAATCTGGGTGGTCCAGCGGAGGTTGGGTTGATGAAAGATCGTATGACCATGGCTCGCAATAAAATCGACAGTGATGGAGTGCCTTTGCATGAACTCCCGGGCCAGGGACCCCATCAGGTGGCCAAGGTCGCAGTCGGTCCGGGCCAGTTCTGCCGCCGATCTGCTATCCAGCTGCTGCAGTCTCTTCTTCCATTCCCGGGAATAAGGGATCGTTCCGGCCTGGAGGATCTTGTAGTTCCAGGTGTTTTCCACCTGTTCAAACCGGCAACAGGCAATGTCGAGACCATCGAGCGAAGTGCCGGACATTAGTCCGATTATGTATTGCACATTTATTGCACATTTATTGCCATTTATTGCCATTTATTGCCATTTATTGCCATTTATTGCACATTTGTCCCTCGTCCCTCGTTATAAGCTGGGGATGATCTCTTCCAGGTGGATGCCGCGGGAGGCTTTGAGGAGGATGTGGGCCTGTTTTACAGGATGCGAATCAAGCCACTCCCTCGCTTCCGCGCTGGAGGAGAAAGTAAGCCACCTTTTACGCTTATTGAGTTTGGAAAATACGGGACCGACCAGAAAAATCCGTTTAAGGTCCATGGTTTCCAGTATTTCCAGGATACGGAGATGTGCCGTTTCAGTTTCGTCGCCCAGTTCGAGCATGTCGCCAAGGATCACGATCTTGTCTGCCGGAAAGGCCTGGTCGAAATCCTGCAGGGTGATGGCCATGCTGCTGGGATTTGCATTGTAGGCATCCAGAACTAAAAGATTCCGGGAGGTTTGATATAGTTGGGACCTGTTGTTTACCGGGGTGAAGGATTCAATTGCCCGGGTGATGCTGTTGATGGAAATACCGAAAAAGGTCCCGACACTGGCAGCCGACAGGATGTTCAGGGCATTGTACGATCCGAAGAGGGAGGACCGGATGATCTCGTTTTTCCCGTTCGGGAAGTCGACCTTCACCGCAATACCGCCCGGGCCTGGTTCGATTGTGCCAGATACCGCAGCTTCCGGGATCATGCCATAAGTGAATAAATTTAGGTTTCTGACCTGTTCGGTCAGCAACGGATCTCCCAGATTAATAAAGACTTCACCACCATGTCTTCGCAGAAAATCATAGAGTTCTGTTTTGGCCCGGATCACTCCTTCAAATCCGCCAAATCCCTCCAGATGAGCCTGGCCGATGTTGGTAATCAGACCGTGAGTGGGTTGAGCCAGCTGACAAAGGAAAGCGATCTCTCCGGGATGGTTGGCGCCCATTTCAACTACGGCCATCTCGGTTCCGAAGCGGATCGACAGGAGTGTCAAAGGAACACCGATATGGTTGTTCATGTTGCCCCGGGTCGAGACAGTCTGGAATTTTCTGGCGAGCACGGCATGGATCAATTCTTTGGTAGTGGTCTTTCCGTTACTGCCCGTGATGGCGATTACCGGGATATCCAGCTGTTTCCTGTGGTACAGCGCGAGTTGCTGCAAACTGAACAGGACGTCTTCGACCAGGATATACCGGCGGTCCCTGACCACCGCTGAATCATCTACCACCGCTATGGCCGCTCCCCGTTCCAGGGCGGTCTCAGCAAACTTATTTCCGTCAGATGTCTCTCCTTTCAGCGCGAAAAAAATGGAACGGGGCGGTACCTGCCGGCTATCAGTGGTGACAAGCTGGAATTGCTTGTACAGGGTATAGAGCTTTTCGGTGGTGACTGGCACGTGGGTGGATATAAAAAAGAAGCCGACCGGTAAAAGTATAAAAAATTAGGGGCGAAACCTAACAAAAAAACAGAGGTAATGCATATCAAAAAAGCAGGGGCAATTCACGGGGAAAAAATTGTAGGGGCAACCGGTCCGGTTGCCCCTACAAAATTGGTTGAATGATGTTTCGTCGGATGGATCCTGACTACCGGGGATATTCGCCGCCGACACGCGTCATGGCGCACCGGAAACCGATTGCATCGGAAGCTTCGCTTTCGTCAAGAAACCTGCGGGTGGTGGGACTCAGGTAGAAAGCAGGATCTTTCCAGCTGGCTCCTTTGTAAACCCGTGCCCGGTCGGTAATAAGGGACGTAACGCCATACTGGTACATGAGGTCGGTGGAGAGGCTGTCGGGATCTTTCAGCCAATCCTCTTCGCTGATGAGCGATTCGTAATCACCATCCAGGTAGTTGATCACGTCCGCCGAGCGGTAATTTTTCCGGTTCATGGCTTCAGCCGGCGTAACCGGACGATACTTCATCCGTCCCAGGCTGTCTTTCTCAGAGAGGAATCCCTCTTCGTCCGTTTCCGGGGTCATGAATACATTTCCGCGGAAGGGACGCAGTCCTGCCACATAGTAGGAGTTCAGCGGACGGTACACATCCAGCACCCATTCGCTCACGTTTCCAGCCATATTGTAAAGGCCGTAATCGTTGGGAAAATAGGATCCGCAGGGGGCCGGGATATCTGCTCCGTCGTTCAGGTTTCCGGCTACACCCATGTAGTCGCCCGTTCCCCGTTTGAAGTTATCCATGAAACTCCCATAGTATCTTGACTCGCTGGCACGGACATAATTTCCATTCCAGGGGTAGTTCTTCTTTTCCACTACCCGTTCATACAACGTGTTTCCGATCAGGCCCATGGCTGCATATTCCCATTCTGCTTCGGTGGGGAGGCGGTATTTCGGAAGCATGATCCCATCTTCCATTTTGACCTTCCGGGTTCCGGTTCCGGTTGGATTCAGGTCGGGCATCGGCTTGTCGACCAGCCCCTCATATTGGCCTGCCAGGTAAGCTTCAGTGTTGAAGTTATTTTCATTCTTCTGTGCCGGGTCCATGGCCAGGATGCCTTTTTTAATCAGCATCATTTCGTTTACCCTGTCGGTTCTCCAGGCGGCATAATCGTTGGCCTGAAGCCAGGTTACGCCCACCACGGGGTAGTTCCTGTAAGCCGGGTGGCGGAAATAGTATTCCACAAGGGGTTCGTTGTATGCCAGTTTATCGCGCCAGACCAGGGTATCGGGAAGTGCTTTCCGGTATACACCCGGGTAGTCGGTGGCATAGACACGATGAAGCCAGTAAAGGTATTCGATGTAATCGAGGTTGCGTACTTCGGTTTCATCCATGTAAAAGCTGGGGACCGTGACACGGCGTGGCTGATTGTTCCATTCATACATCACATCATCCTGGGTCTGGCCCATGGTGTATGTACCTCCTTCAATGAACACCAGTCCGGGGCCGGTTTGCTGTCCCTGGTACGGCCGTACTTCAAACCCGCCATTCTTGGGGTCATTGTAAGACCAACCGGTCGTACTGGAGGTCTCCTTCTTACAGGAAGCCGCTACCACCACAACTGCGATCAGGGTGCTGATTTGAAGAATTTGTTGAAGTTTCATCTGGTTCTGTTTTATTGGTGGATGATGAAATTGCCAGGCAAAAATAGTAAATTCTCCTCAAGTTTGACCTATATAACTAAAATCCGGGGCACTTTATTGCACGGATGTGTCTTCTTTTTTCAATGCAGGGGAATTGCCAGGAGGCTGAAACCTCGTGGGCTCCGCCTGAAGCGCCTTTGAGGTTGCTGACGGTGAAGTCGTAACTATAGCCCACCCTGAGATTTTTATAATGTACGCCGATAAAGGGAATAACCGCATCAGCATTCTCGAAGTTATGACGGAACCATAATCCGGCCACAAAGGGATAATAGGAGAAATACAAGCCCAGGTTCAGCTGATGGTAGTTGAACTGTTGCTGGTAGAGGATATTGGGAGAGATGGAGAACTCTTTGTCCTCATCCACCGTACCTCCTTTTCGCAAATTGATCACGGAACCTGCATGGACCGTGATTTTCATGTACAGCAGGGCGTTGGCATCGGCATAGAAACCGATATCAGGCTGGGTCAGATGGGAAACCGATATTCCCCCGTAAATAAGATCTTCGTATCCCAGGAAAACACCCGCGGAAAAATCAGGTACCCCCACCCGCTGCCGATCCGGCTCTTTCTCTGAGGTGGGCCAGATAAATCCGTTTTGCGGATCGATCATGTCTTCAAACAGCAGGTTTTCCCATACCAGTCTGCGCTGGTAGTAGGTGACCTGGACCCCGGCGCTGGCATAGATCCTGCTGGTGATATTGAATTTATAGGCATACAACAGACTGATCATGGTGGTGTTGAGGTTTCCCCCGCCGGCCCTGTCGGCCGTGAAGAGCAATCCCACTCCACCATGCAGAAAATCCACATATTGATCGTATGAAGCATTATAAGTGACAAAGGCCTTTTCGACGGAGGGCCACTGGTTCCGGTAGTTTGCAAGGAGTCTGGGGCAGATGGGAGCTCCGGTCAAAGCCGGATTCAGATACAGGGGATTGGCATAGAACTGCGAAAACTGAGGGTCCTGGGCAACAAGTGAAAGCACTGGTAACAGGGAAAGAAACAGGAAAAGAGAGACAACTTTTTTTGCCATCCGGTGTCTGAATAGATGAGGTTCCGGCTATATTGGGATCACAATAATACGAAAAAATGGAATAGTTTATTGCGACCGACAATATGGATATCGAAAAACCGTTCTTAAACCAAGGCTATTTTGATCACTTTTTGACTATGCTAAGATATAAGACCTTCTCTCTGATCAGTATACTGATTCTTAGTTCATTGGTATCGTGGGCACAGGTTTCGGCACCCGGAATCCCTGACCCGGTTTCGCTCCATGAAACCCTGCAATGGCAACCGGTTAAAACGGTAGAGGTAACCCCCGGGGAACGGATCCCGCTAGTGACCTTTACGGGATCGGTCATGGTGGACGAAACCGGCAGGCTTCCAGTGTACTTTCACCGGCGTTTGTTGTCCGGGGCACAGGCCCATGTTGACCAGGTATACCTCAATACGGTCGTTTATCAACCACTCACCCCTCCGGAAATTCTGGCCCTTGACGAGGTGAACCAGATCCCTTCTGCCGCCCCGCCATCCGCCAGGATTGTGACGGAACGAAAAGAGCGTTATGTTGAGATCCTTCTGTTGCCTTTCAGGCGAAATCCTGAAAATGGTCTGATCGAAAAGGTGGTTTCTTTTCAACTGACCTGTCTGTTTAAAGAGGCGTTGCATTCTCCTGCCAATCCGACTCCTGTTTATGCCGAGCATTCTGCCCTCGCGACCGGGTCCTGGTATAAATTTTCTGCTTCTGCCAACGGGATTTATCTTCTCTCCTATAACGATCTTGTTGCAGCTGGCATCAACTTTTCGGGGATCGATCCGCGAACCATCCGGATCTATGGCAATGGGGGAGGGATGCTTCCGGAGGCGAACCTGTCTGCGCGTAAGGATGACCTGCGGGAGCTCTCCATCCAGGTGGTCGGGGAAGAGGATGGGCAATTTGGTCCGGGAGATTATATCCTGTTCTACGGGGAGTCACAGAATACCTGGCAATTCAGCAGTGCCGACGGACTCTTTCATCATCAGAAGAACATTTATGCAGATAATACATTCTATTTCCTCACTTTCGGAGGAGGTTACGGGAAACGGCTTATCCCTGAACCCGGAACGACCAATCCGGCCACCCATATCATCACGCGATTCAATGACTATACCTTTTATGAGAAGGATGATATCAACCTGATCAAATCAGGCAGGGAGTGGTTTGACGGGGAGTATTTCGATGCCACCACCAAACGAAACTACACCTTTGCTTTTCCTGATCCGGATCCCGGTTCACAGGCCTGTGTGACGGCCTGCGTGGCGGCGCGCTCCACCACGGGGAACAGCTCGTTCACGGTAACGGTCAACGGGCAATTGCTGCTGACGATCACGCTCCCAAAGGTGTCGGGGGATTTCCTCGCCACCTTCGCCAGCGAGAAGATAGCGACCGGTTGCATCTCCATCTCCCAGCCTACCATCGACGTACAGCTTACTTATAACAAACCCGGATCAGCCGCGATCGGATACCTGAACTACCTGGAGGTCAATGTCATGCGGCAGTTGAAACTGAACAGCGGCCAGCTGTCGTTCCGCTCCATAGAATCGGCCGGCTGGAACCGTATCTCCGAGTTCAGGCTGACCACGCAGGGACAGCAGACCCAGGTGTGGGATGTTACCCGGCCCGACAGTATTCTGCTGGTTCAAACCTCCGGTGCAGGGTCGCTCCGATCCTTCCGTTTGCCGACCGACACCCTCCGTGAGTTCATCGCATTTGACGGGTCGGGATTTCTGCATCCCGATTTTGTGGAGCACATGGAAAACCAGGACCTGCACGGGACTGCTCCATGTGATTATGTGATCGTGTCGTATCCTGCCTTTCTTCCTGAAGCTGAGCGGCTTGCACAATTTCATCGGGAGAAGAACGGGATGACGGTTCTGATTACAACCCCCCAGAAGATATACAATGAATTCTCCTCCGGAGCTCAGGATCTCTCCGCGATCCGGGACTTCATGCGGATGCTGTACAACCGGGCACCGGCCGGAAACGAGCCCAGATACCTTCTGTTATTCGGGGATGCATCCTACGACTATAAGAACAGGGAGGAAAATAACACCAATTTTGTGCTGGCCTACCAGTCGCCCGAATCCCTTGACCCTGTTGATTCTTATGTGACCGATGATTACTTCGTGCTGCTTGATGAGGGAGAAGGTCAGGGAACCGCTGGAAGCCTGGACCTGGGAGTCGGACGCCTTCCGGTGATGTCTCTTCAGGAGGCTACCGAAGCGGTGGATAAGATCCTTCATTATTGCTCGGAGAGTGATTCGGTGAAGAACGACTGGCGGAATATAGTCAGTTTTGTGGCCGATGATGGCGACGGGAACCTGCACATGAATCAGGTGGAAGATCTTACCGATCTGGTTGCAGCAAAACACCCTGTATACAACATTGACAAGATTTACCTGGATGCTTATCAGCAGATCTCCTCACCGGGCGGCCAACGATGTCCGGAGGTGAACGATGCCATCAACAAACGGGTGGATAAAGGAGCACTGATCATCAGCTACACCGGTCATGGGGGTGAACTTGGCTGGGCACACGAGCGGGTGCTCGAGGTGCCGGACATCAGAGGATGGACCAATTTCGACAACATGCCTGTATTTGTCACCGCCACCTGTGAATTCAGCCGGTATGACGATCCGGAACGGGTGTCGGCCGGCGAGTGGGTATTCCTGAACCCCAACGGCGGCGGGATAGCCCTCTTTACCACCACGCGACCTACGTTTGCCGGCAGCAACTTTGCCCTCGCCTCGAACTTCTTCAACATTGCGTTTGACCAGGTAGGAGGCGATTACCTGATGATGGGCGATCTGATCATGGCATCCAAGAACAGCACCTCCTCTTCGGCCAATACACGAAAATTCGTCCTGCTGGGAGACCCGGCCCTGAAGATGGCCTATCCCCGGCTTAACATAGTCACCACCGGCATCTCCAGTGATACGCTGATGGCTCTTTCGGAGGTGACGATCTCCGGAGAGGTTCAATATGAAAACGGGACACCGGCAACGGATTTCAACGGCCTGGCTTTCCCAACCGTCTTTGATAAACCTTCGGAGATCCGGACCCTGGGGAACGATGGCGATCCGCCCATCGACTTTTCTGTTCAGGAGAATCAGATCTACAAAGGACAGGTGCAGGTAACCGAGGGTCAGTTCAGCTTCAGTTTCATTGTTCCCAAAGACATTGCGTACAAGTATGGTTCCGGAAAGATCAGCTATTATGCCCGCTGTCAGAAAACGGATGCCCATGGATTTGATAACTCGATTTTAGTCGGAGGCTACAATCAGCAGGCGATCAAGGATAATCAGGGCCCCGATATCACCCTCTATATGAATGAGACCGGATTCGTTTCGGGCGGCATCACCAATCAGAATCCGATCCTGCTGGCTTATGTCACGGATCAGTCAGGCATTAACACGGTGGGGAACGGTATCGGGCACGACATCACTGCAGTGCTGGACGGGGAGTCACAGAATCCCCAGATCCTGAACGATTACTATGTGGCAGATCTGGACACCTACCAGAGCGGCTGGATCAGTTATCCTTTCTTCAACCTTCCTGAAGGGAGGCATTCCATTGCCCTGAAGGTATGGGATGTATTCAACAACTCGTCGGAGACCACCATCAGCTTTGTGGTACATAATACAGGCGAGTTTGTCATGGACCACCTGTACAATTATCCCAATCCCTTCCAGGAGAAGACAACCTTCTCTTTTCAAACCAATCAGATCGATCAGAACGTGGAGATTGAGATCCGGATCTACACTATCTATGGGAAGCTGGTTAAAACGATCCGGAGCAACCAGTTTATTCATGGGTACCGTGTCGATCCTGTGAGTTGGGACGGAACCGCGGATGGCGGATGGAAGGTGAGCACCGGCACCTATGTCTACCGGGCCATCCTGAAACTTTCCGACGGATCCATAAATTCAGCAACAGCAAAACTTGTAGTGATCAGGTAACGGAGGATGTCATGAAAAGACTTTGCGCCATTCTCATCCTGTTGCTCCCATTCATAAGCCTGGGTGGCAATCCGGTTACCCAGGAGTCGGTACTTGCTGCCGGGCAATGGTACAAGGTTGCTGTCCAGCAAACCGGCATCCACCGGATCACTTACGACGATCTGATGCAGTTGGGGCTGAATCCATCTTCGGTGAATCCTGCCTATATCCGGCTGTACGGAAATGGCGGCGGGATGCTCCCGGAAGCAAATGACCAGCCGCGGATCGATGACCTGCTGGAGAATTCTATCCAGGTGTTTGACGGGAATGACGGTTCATTTGATCCGGGTGATTATCTCCTGTTTTACGGAGAAGGCCCTGATGTCTGGCTCTTCGACAAATTAACCGGCAACTTCAGCCATCAGAAGAACCTTTATTCCAATTTCAGTTACTACTATATTACGGTTGATCTGGGTCCGGGGAAACGGGTCCAGCAGGTGGCTTCACTGGATACCACCCCTGATTATTCCTGCATCCGGTTTACCGATTATGCGTTTCATGAACTCGATGAGCGAAACCTGATCAGTTCGGGGAAGATCTGGGTGGGGGAAGAGTTTAACTCAACCACCCCTTCATACGAGTTTCCGTTTCATTTCCCCAACGTGGCCACGAACCAGTCTGCCCGGATCAACACCTTTGTGGTAGGCAAGTCTCCTAATGTAAGTACCATGTACTTATTCAATAATGGGGATCTGGCTGATCAGTTTACCATAGATTATACCGACCCGCAATCGACCAGCGTTTATGCCCGGACGAAGTTACGCAATACCACTACTCACATCCTGTCGGAAAACCCGGTTATCGGACTCGCCTATGAATTGCCCACGCCGGGCTCACAGGCCTGGCTGTATTACATCGAGGTAATTGTCAGGCGTTACCTGAAATGGGCAGGTCCTCAGTTATCGTTCCGGGATCCCGCCAGCGTTAAGGAAGGCAGAAACACCTTGTTCAGCATATCAGATTCTCCCGGTTCTCTGGTCGTATGGGATGTGACCGATCCCGGTGCTATCGGTTCCATCCATGGGATTTGGAATGATTCGACCAACGTGTATAGTTTCATTCAGCCCACTCCCTTATTAAAGGAATTTGTAGCGTTTGACGGATCCGAATTCTATTCTGTTCTGCCGGCAGGACCGGTAGCAAACCAGAATCTCCACGGCCTTAATCCGGCGGCCCTGATCATTGTCACCCACCCGATGTTCAAGGCACAGGCGGAAAGGCTCGCTGATTTTCACCGCACTGAAACGGGATTGTCGGTCATTGTGGCCGAGACGGATCAAATTTTTACGGAGTTTGCATCCGGGAAACCCGATCTTACGGGGATCCGTGATTTTATCAGGATGCTTTACCTGCGGGCCACAAAGAGTGACACACCCAGGTACATCCTCCTATTCGGTGATGGCTCCTACGATTACAAAGACCGGATCCCGAACAACACCAATTTTGTGCCTACCTATCAGTCGGAAGAGTCGTTTAAATACATTGCCACGTATGTGACCGATGATTTCTACGGTATCATGGAGGAGAGCGGAGGACAAGGTGCTGCCGGATCGCTGGACCTGGGGATGGGCCGTTTCCCTGTCGCCAACCTGGAACAGGCCGAAGCCATTGTGGATAAGATCATCCATTATGCACGAATCAATGATACCATCCTATCATCATGGCGCAATACCATCACCTTCATTGCCGATGACGAGGACTCAAATCTTCACCTGCACCAGGCAGAAGAGCTATGCGATATTGTAGCTTCCAACTACCCTGTTTTCAATGTGAATAAGATCTATTCGGATGCCTTCCAGCTGGTTAAGACTCCTTCGGGACCCCGGTATCCGGCTGTAAATAAAGCGATCGACGGTGCGGTGGAGGATGGCAGTCTCATTATTAATTATACCGGTCATGGAGGCGAGGATGCCTGGAGTGACGAAAAAATTCTGACCATTCCGGATATTGAAAACTGGGATAATCCGGACAAACTCCCTGTTCTTGTCACGGCTACCTGTGAGTTCAGCCGCTTCGACAATCCCGAGCGATTCAGTGGAGGGGAGATGGTCATCGTGAAACCCAAAGCCGGAGTCATCGCTATTTATACTACCACCCGGTTGGCCCTGGCTACCTCGAACTTCAGGCTGGACACCTCCTTTTTCAGGAATCTCATGACCCGGGATGAGGATGGAAATTACATGAAGATGGGGGACCTGTTACGGATCTCGAAGAATAACAACAACAATAACACGAACATCCGGAACTTCGTGTTGCTCGGAGATCCGGCACAACAAATTGCTTTCCCTGAATACCAGGTAGTTACAACCTTCCTGAACGGGAAACCTGTTGGCGCAAAGCCCGATACGCTGCTCGGGCTTTCTGTCGTCTCTGTTTCGGGAGAGGTGCTGGATCAGTCTGGCAACAAGGCGACCGGCTTTAACGGAACGCTGGATGCTAAGGTGTTTGACAAACCGGTTACTTACAGAACCCTGGCTAACCAGCCCAGGAGTTACAAGGAGTATTTCCAGATCCAGAACGAAGTGCTGAGTGATGGGCCGGCCCCCATCGAAAACGGGGAGTTTTCATTCTCGTTCGTGGTCCCCCTGGAGATCTCTCCCTATTTTGGTTTCGGCAAGATCAGCTACTATGCCCGTTCGGAGACAACCGACGGGAACGGGTTTGACGATCATGTGGTGATCGGCGGCAGGGATCCATCGGTCAATCCCGAAAACGAAGGTCCGGAACTGGCGATTTTTCTGGACTCCAGGGAGTTCATTTCGGGCGAAGAGGTGGGCCGGGACCCGTTGCTGATGGTGGACCTGTTTGATCAAGATGGGATCAACCATGTCGGATTGGGGTTGGGTCATGAGATCCTGGCGGCCATCGATGATAACTGGTCGCATGCTGTTGTTCTCAATCCCTATTATATCCCGGCCTTGAATGATTTTCAGCGGGGAACAGCCATCTATCCGTATGCCGATTTACCGGTTGGACGCCATACACTGACCGTCAGGGCGTGGGATATGTTTAATAACTCCTCTGAATCCACGGTTGCTTTCTATGTATTTGACCATCCGGCAATCCATGTAAGGGAGGTATATACTTTCCCCAACCCCCTCATCGAAGGGACTACCTTTACCTTCCGGCCGGAAGCCGGCAGTGGATATCTGGATATAGCCATTGAGATCTATTCGGTTACCGGTCAACCTGTCCGGGTTATTACTGTTTCGGTTGCGGCGAACACGGGACAACCCTTGCAGGTATACTGGGATGGAACCAATCAGAATGGTATGAAACTAACCAGCGGAATTTATCCCTATACGGTCCGGTTCACGGGCTCAAATGGCGGATCGGCTCTTACTTCAGGGAAGGTCATTATTTTGAGGTAGAATAGGTTAGGTCATTTTTTATACCAGAAACAATATCAACTATTTAAATTCGTTAATTTTGCAAACTATTTTTTCAGACTTAACAGTGATTCGAATGCAACAAATAAAGTTTAGATTAGGGTTGATTTTGGCAGGATGTTTATGGATCAACTATGCGATTGGTCAGAATGAGCAGCAAGCCAATGTGATTACAACGGCTGTGCCGTTCCTGATGATAGCTCCCGATGCACGGGGAGGGGGGATGGGAGATATTGGTGTTTCTACCACACCGGATGCATACTCACTCTACTGGAATCCTGCCAAATATGCCTTTATCGAGAAGGATTTCGGAGCCGGCATCGGCTATGTTCCCTGGTTGAGAGGCCTGGTCAACGATATCGGGCTGGCTTCCATATCCGGTTACAAGCGGTTTGGCGACAAACAGGCCATCGCTCTCTCATTGCGGTTTTTCTCTATGGGGGAGGTGATGTTTACCAATGATGTCGGGCAGGAACTGGGAGCCGTTAAGCCAAATGAATGGGCTGTGGATGCAACCTATGCCAGGAAATTCACCAGAACATTATCCGGTGCGGTTGCATTTCGATTCATCTATTCCAACCTGGTCCCGGTAAACTATACCAAATACGATGTCAGGCCGGGAATGTCCGGCGCAGCCGATGTTGCGTTATATTACCATAAAGAACTCGAGATCAAAGGGCTCAGTGCCACTTATATCAATTTCGGATTCAATCTGTCCAACATAGGAGCCAAGATATCCTACAGCAGTTCTTCCACCCTTCGGGATTTTCTCCCGACCAACCTGCGGATCGGCCCCTCCTTCACGATGGATATTGATGAATACAACCGGTTATCGTTTGCCGTTGACCTGAATAAAATGCTGGTCCCGACACCGCCGATCTACTATCCTGACTCTATCGGTCCGGATGGGAAACAGGTCATTGAAAAAGGAAGGGATCCCGACGTTTCCGTTGTCAAAGGGATGATCCAGTCGTTTTACGATGCCCCATACGGTTTCAAGGAGGAGCTGGAAGAGATCAATGTAGTGGTATCGGCTGAATACTGGTATAACAAGTTGTTCGCCATCCGTGCCGGTTACTTCTGGGAGTCCAAATACAAGGGTGACCGCCAGTTCTTCACTCTGGGCGCAGGATTACGTTATAACGTTTTCGGACTGGATTTCTCCTACCTGATCCCTATCCGGAATAACAACCCGTTGCAGAATACGCTTCAGTTCACGCTCCTGTTTAATTTTGAGCCGATCAAACCAAAGGATAAGGAAGGGAAACAGTAACGAGGTGGCGAGGTAGCGAGGTAGCGTTGCTTCGCTACGCTCGCAATGACAACAACGAGTAGCGATCATGAATTATCGTATCGGTTTTGGTTTTGACACTCACCGGCTGGAGGAGTGGAAGGAGTTGTGGCTGGGGGGTGTACTGGTGCCTCATTCGAAAGGGGCGGTTGGTCATTCCGATGCCGATGTACTGATCCATGCGATCTGTGATGCCCTGCTCGGGGCTGCGGCCCTGGGTGATATCGGCACCCATTTTCCCGATACCTCTGACGAATTCAAAGGGATCGACAGCAAGATCCTCCTGCAGCGAACCTGTGCCCTCATCCGGGGAAAGGGATATACCATCGGAAACATCGATACTACCGTCGTCCTGCAGGCCCCTAAGATCACACCCTATGTTTCTGAAATGGTTATCACCCTGAGAGATGTCATGGGTATTTCGCAGAACCAGCTTTCCGTCAAAGCCAAAACCAGTGAGAAGCTGGGGTTTATCGGACGGGAGGAAGGGCTGTCGGCTTACGCGGTGGCGATTATTTTGGAATCTGAAATTTAACCTGTATCTTTGCACTCCCTTTTAAAAAACGAATATTTAGTAATCATTTCATTTAATAACAACACTAAACACAATGTCGAACCAGTACGAAACCGTTTTCATTATGACTCCCGTTTTGTCTGATGAACAGATGAAGGAAACGGTAGAAAAGTATCAGAAGTTCCTGCAGGGCAAGGACGCTGAGATCGTCTTCGAGGACAACTGGGGATTGCGCAAGCTCGCCTATCCGATCCAGAAGAAGAGCACCGGGTTTTATCACCTGATTGAGTTTAAAGCTGATCCGTCCATCATCCGTGAGTGGGAAGTAACTTTCAAACGGGATGAGCGGATCCTTCGTTTCCTGACCGTAGCTCTGGATAAACATGCCATTGCCTACAATGAAAAGAAGAGGGCCAGGGCCAAGGCGGAAGCAGCAGAACCTGTAACCGAGTAACCACGTAAAAGAACCGGACCATGAGTGCACAACAATCAGGCGAGATTAAGTATCTGACTCCCATAACGGTCGATACAAAAAGGAAAAAATATTGCCGTTTCAAGAAGAGCGGAATCAAGTATATTGATTACAAGGATGCCGATTTCCTGTTGAAGTTTATCAATGAGCAGGGGAAGATCCTCCCCCGCAGGATCACGGGCACCTCGACCAAATATCAGCGGAAAGTGGCCCAGTCTATCAAGCGGGCCCGTCACCTGGCATTATTACCCTATGTGGCTGACTTGTTAAAATAAGGAGGTAAAGCGATGGAAGTAATTTTAAAACAAGACGTGCCCAATCTGGGTTTTACCAATGAACTGGTACATGTAAAGCCGGGGTACGCCCGGAATTACCTGATCCCTCAGGGGATGGCTATGCTGGCAACCGGGAAGAACAAGAAGATTCTGGCCGAGAATGTCAAGCAGCAGGGCTTCAAAGCGGATAAGATCCTCACTGTTGCGCAGGAACTGGGCGGGAAGCTGGAAAAACTGGAGGTGAAGATCGGGGCCAAAGCTGCTGAATCAGGAAAAATATTCGGTTCCGTCAATACCATCCAGATCGCTCAGGCGATCAAGGATCAGTACAACCTGGAGATCGACCGGAAGAAGATCCATGTCGACCAGGAGCATATCAAAGAGCTGGGCACTTACAAAGCAAAAGTCATCCTCCACAAAGAGGTGGTTGTTGAGATCAGCTTCGAGGTGTTCGCCGAGTAACTTTTTCC
>Ga0163200_1000175_pt1 | contig 30164 bp, 26 predicted proteins | sample PL_2010_200m_FD_113535 | JGI IMG/M metagenome (GOLD analysis project Ga0163200, IMG submission 113535) | Freshwater microbial communities from Powell Lake, British Columbia, Canada to study Microbial Dark Matter (Phase II) - PL_2010_200m | ecosystem: Environmental > Aquatic > Freshwater > Lake ... | reverse complement strand
TTTTTAGGCTTAACGAGCCTTAAAATATTCATGCAGAACGGGATACCCTCTTTTTCGCTGGAATATCGAAAATGTCGGTTCTTTTTTTGGAGCGCCAAAAAAAGAATCAAAAAAAGCGCCAGGATTCTTAACTAACTGAACTTCTGTTTCTTTAGGTAAAGAAAACGAAGCAAAAAGAAAGCAATTGCAGGTACTATCCTTCTTCCAGCGGAATACTTTTTTCTTTGGGAGCCCTGGTCAAATCAAAAAGTATCAAAAAAGAAACCCTTTGGCCCACCGCACGGTTTAGCTCGAAATTTTCTTTCAAAGTTACCTTACGAATAATTCGCTTGTAAAGAAGGAGCTTAAAACTGTAAAGGGCGACCTCCTTTGGGAACTATCGCTTTCAGTGTATTCATTCCGCAAGTGCGGAAGGACCCACACCCTTGACATTATTTATTATTCCAGGTTTTAGCCTTTGGCGTAAAAAATTTCATTTCTAACCTTAAAACACACGCCAGATGAAAGCATTAGCACAAATGACCCACCAGCAGTCACTCGAAGACATCTTTGTCCAGGAGCTGGATCAGATTTACTACCCTGGTTACACAGAAGATCTCATTGCCTCCGATCCCAAAAAGTTCGATTGGGAACTGAAAGAGTTCCAGGGGCAATTCTCCATAAGGCATTAATTGCCTCCAACCCGGCAGGAAGTTCCGATAATTCGGAACCTCCTGCTTTTTTTTATGCTCGCAGGATGCTTCGCTTGGGGCGACTTTTGGAAAAAGTTGCAAAATCCCACTCCTGTTGTAAATCGAAATTCACAAAGTTATGCTCGTGAAAATGTTGTTTCGCTAAACACGACCTCCTTTTGGAATTGTCTCCTTTCAGGTTCATTCACCCCGAGTACTCGGGATGACCTGAATGTTTGTTTAAAATTTTCACTCCGCATATTCAACCGGCAAATTTCATTCACTCACCGCGGCCAATTGCTGCTACAAACTATTTAGCTATGAAAAAACTGATCATGAATCCGGACCTTGCCAAAGAAAACGGCAAACACTATGAAAACAGAATCCCAATGCGCTTCTGGGCAGAAGATGACATCCCAAGTCAGAAACTCCTACTCAAAGGCAACGGCAGCCTTTCTGACGCTGAACTTCTAAGTATCATCATTGGCTCAGGTGTTTCCGGGGAGAACTCCCTTGAGATTGCCATGAAAACACTGTCAACCTGTGGGAACAACCTTTGCGAATTCTGGAAGATCAGCGTTTCAGACCTTCAGAAGATCAAAGGAATCGGCCAGAAACGTGCCCTGAAGATCGCTGCCATGTTTGCACTGGCTCGCAGACGAAATGAATCAGAAGTGATCTTTAAGAAGAAGATCTCAAAGAGCCAGGATGCCTTTGAAATCTTCCATTCCCTGGTAGGCGACCTGCCTTATGAGGAATTCTGGATCCTATTGCTGAACAGGGCTAACAAGATTATCAAGAAAGTTAAGATCTCCGAAGGCGGAATCTCCGGGACTGTAGTAGATCCGAAAAAGATCTTCCAGATTTGCCTGGAACAACATGCGACCAGCATCATCCTGGGTCATAACCATCCCAGCGGCAACACACAGCCAAGCCAGGCGGATGAACAGATTACCCGAAAGATCAAGGAGTGTGGCGTCCTGCTGGATGTGGCCGTCCTGGATCACATCATCGTTGGGGATGACCGGTTTTATTCCTTCTCGGATGAAGGTCGTCTTTAATTGATTATTCATTCACTTTTCCTATTTTTGAAAGAAGAATCATTTCTGACCTATGCAACTGACACCATTTCCTCCTCGAAAGTCCCTCAATAAAGCCTACCTGAAGGTAAAGCCATCCCGTAGCGAGATTGAATTGTTTAAGGCAAACCTGATCAAACTGCTTGATGGATTGGATGAATCCGAATCGGAAGAGCACGTTAAAAATGACCTAAGCGATTTTCTCAAGAATACATTTTATCAAAAGTTCTATATCAATACAAAAGGCCGTAATGACCTTGTTATCCACAATGGGCCTGATGCAAAGAGTTTCGCCGGCGTTTTGGTCGAAGCCAAAAAGTATTCGAATAAATCTGAGATGGTCAGATCGGATAACCTGAATGTAAAAGCATTTCACGAACTTATCCTCTATTATCTTCGTGAACGCATCACGAACCACAATCTTGAGATTAAGCATCTTGTGGCTACAAACATTTATGAATGGTTTGTATTTGACGCGACCACCTTTGAGAAACTATTTGCTCAGGATAAACACCTGGTGAAGCAATTCACCGATTTTGAGCAAGGAAGGCTTGCCGGGACGACCACGGATTTCTTTTACAAGGAGATTGCAGAACCATTTATGGCCAGTTTGACTTCAGAGGTTTGTTTTACTATGTTTGATTTCCGGCAGTACGATAAACCTCTGCGGAATGACGACAAAAAGGATGATGCCAAACTCATAGCCCTCTACAAGCTTCTGTCACCAGAACACCTGCTGAAACTTCCCTTTTTAAATGACAGCAATACCCTCGATAAGTCCTTCTATGCGGAGCTTCTGCATATTATTGGGTTGACCGAGACCAAACAGGGAAGTAAAAAACTCATTGGCCGGAAAAAGGAAGGTGAACGAAATTCCGCTTCCCTGATCGAAAGTGCCATCACACAGCTAGACAGCCTGGATAAACTGGCCCGGCTTGAGAACCCTTCCAGGTTTGGCGAAACTGTTCAGGAACGCTTGTTCAATGTTGCCTTGGAACTATCCATTACCTGGATAAACCGCATTCTTTTTCTGAAACTACTGGAAGCACAGCTGATCAGGTACCACCAAGGGGATTTATCTTTTGCTTTTCTGAACGGTGAAAAAGTACAGAATTTTGATGACCTGAACAGTCTGTTTTTCAGTGTACTGGCCCGGAAACCCGACGAACGAAATGAAGAGGTCAGAAAAATATTTTCAAAGGTTCCTTACCTGAACAGTTCCTTGTTTGAACCAACAGAAATTGAACATTCCGGGTTGTTCATCAGCCAGCTGAAGGATGGGAAACTGCCAATTATCACTTCAACGGTCTTAAAAGATACTACCGGTAAAAAACGTTGCGGTGAGCTGATGACCCTGGAATACTTGTTTGAATTCCTTGACGCATATGATTTCGCCGGTGAAGGCTCGGAAGAGATCCAGGAGGAAAACAAAACCCTGATCAACGCTTCTGTTCTCGGCTTGATTTTCGAAAAAATCAACGGCTACAAAGATGGCTCCTTCTTTACACCCGGGTTCATCACCATGTATATGTGCAGGGAAACAATCCGCCGGGCTATCATTCAAAAGTTTAATGATCTGAAAGGATGGGATTGTCAGGATATTTCAGGATTGTATGATAAAATTGACGACCGGAAAGAAGCCAATGAGATTATCAATCAGCTTAAAATTTGTGATCCTGCTGTCGGTTCCGGACACTTCCTGGTTTCAGCGCTGAACGAGATCATCGCCCTTAAAAGCGAATTGAAAATATTGTCGGATACCGAGGGTAAGAGGCTAAAAGAGTATCACGTTGAAGTCGTCAATGATGAACTGATCATCACCGATGAAGATGGAGATCTATTTGACTACCATCCAACCAATCCGGAAAGTCAGCGTGTTCAAGAGGCGCTTTTTCTTGAGAAGCAGACTATCATCGAGAATTGTCTTTTTGGCGTTGACATTAACCCCAACTCTGTCAAGATATGCCGGTTGAGGTTATGGATAGAGCTGCTTAAAAACTCATATTACAAGGAGGAAAGCAATTTTACAGAGTTGGAAACCCTCCCCAATATCGATATCAACATCAAATGCGGAAATTCACTGATCTCACGCTATAGTCTGGACGCGGATATCAGGCAAGCGCTAAAGAAAAGCAAATGGAGTATCGATAGTTACCGCCTGGCAGTAATGACCTACCGGAATGCTCAAAGTAAAGAGGAAAAGCGGGCGATGGAACGGTTGATCGAATCCATCAAGAATGATTTCGAGACTGAGGTTGTAGCCAACGACAAGCGTTTAGTGCAATTGAAAAAGCTGAACGGGGAACTATTTACCCTGACAAACCAGACATCACTTTTCGAAAGATCAAAAAAAGAGATCGCCGACTGGAATAAGAAAGTTAATGAATTGACAGGAAAAATCAAGAAAGTCGAAACTGAGCTGGAAGAGATAAAAAACAATAAGATCTATGAGAACGCTTTTGAATGGCGGTTTGAATTCCCGGAAGTGCTCAATGACGAAGGTGATTTTGTGGGGTTTGATGTGGTGATTGCGAATCCGCCATATATAAGGGCAGAAGAATTAGGAGATTTTAAAGTGTATCTCAAGGATAATTTTAAACTATTTGTCCCTGCCGGGGATATTTTCTCATATTTCTATGAATTATCCCACACTATTTTATCAAAAAAAGGTCTGTTTTGTTTTATCAATAACACTTACGACAAAACAACCGCAGGCAGGGTGCTTCGTGATTTCGTACTTAACAACCTTTGCATCGAACAATACATTGATTTTACTTCAGTAATCGTCTTTGAGGAAGCAACAACTTATCCGATTATTCTTTTAGCTTCTAAAGGAAATGAATCAAATATAACTTTTGATTATTTAAAAATTGAAGGAAACCAATATCATGACAAAGAAAGATTATTTATTAAATCAAATTTCATCCAATTAAATCAAAACTCATTGGGTATTGATGTCTGGAATTTCAGAGATGAAAGTGAGAGCAAGATATTGACTAAACTTCAAAAAAATAGAAGCATAAGGGAAATATATGGCAAATGCTTTTATGGTATAAAAACTGCATTAAATGAAGCTTTTATCATAAATGAGAAAGTTTCTGGTCATTCAGAACTGAAACCTGTCTATGATGGAAAGGATATTAAAAAATGGAATACCCCTTTGCCTTCTAAATGGATGATAATATTTCAAAGCAAATCTACTAAGCAAAGATTTGGCGATCTATCTGATGAAGTTGCAAAAGAAAAGATGTCAAATGATTTTCCAGAGATTTTCAACCATTTATTGCCATATGAAAAAAAGGCGAAAAAAAGATTCGACAAAGGAGAATTTTGGTGGGAACTTAGAAACTGTGCTTACTATCACTTATTTGGGCGACCAAAAATAATTTTTCCCAATCTCCAAAACTCAAATAAATTTGCATTTGACGAATCAGGTTCATATTTAAACGCCCCATCTGTTTTTCTTCCAACAGATGACAAACATTTACTAGGCGTTTTAAATTCAAAGCTCACTTGGTATTTTCTTACAAGTATCTGTGTTGTAAGAAATGGTGGTTATATTGAAGTAAAACCACAATATTTTGAACAGATTCCTATTCCAGAAATATCAAAGGATGCCAAAGTTGACTTAACTGATAAAGTGGACAAAATAATAAATGCCAAGAAATCCAATCCCACCATTGATACCAGTATTTTGGAAAAAGAGATTGACCAACTGGTCTATGAGTTATATGGCTTGACGGAGGAGGAGATAAAGATCATCGAACAATCACTTTAATATGGCGTATCAACGACCATACGAGACCAAGGAAGAGGTGAGAAAAAAGGATCCCCTGTACTATGAAATGGGTAGCTCCGTTCTGAAAAACAAACTTGGGATAACGGATCCTCTAAAAGCTGTCGAAGAAGAAACCATCGGCTTCATTCAAGCCCAGATGATCTTAACAGAGAAATTGACTAAAAAAACACTGTTCACTGAAGGATACATAAAAACCATTCACAGGACCGCCCTTGGCCACATCTACCCATTCGCAGGAATTTACCGAACTGTAAACTTATCAAAAGCAGGCCATCATTTCCTGCCTTATCGGTTTATTCCTATGGGAATGAGTTACCTTGATAAAGAGTTTTTATCCAAACTGGCTGTAGATTATGAGGATACGGAGAAGTTGATTGAAGATATTGCCATTGTGCATTGTGAACTTATTCATATCCACCCTTTCAGGGAAGGAAACGGAAGAACTGCACGGGTTTTTGCAGATCTCATGGCCAACAGAGCAGGCTACCCTTCACTTGAATTAAATAAATTCAGGGAAGCTAATTATCCGGATTATATTGAGGCATTGAATAAAGGTGATGAGAAAGATTATTCCGCGATGATTGAGATTATCGGGAACTTGTTTCCAGCTTCTTGAGAGCTTCCTTCTTGATACGGGCTTGCGCTTTTCTATCAAACCTGATTCCCTCTATTTTAGCAGATGCAATAGCATTGCTGAAAATTACGCTGAAAGATGGTTTATTTACAGGCCTGGTTTTCATATCACAAAGATAGCGAAATTTATCCAAAATACAGTATTCCCGGGCAACTTTTTTCTTTTAAATCCCACTGAAGAAAGAAGTTGCAAAAAAGAAAGCGTTAGCTACCGCACTTTATTAAACTCGAAATTCCCGCAAAATTACCTGCGAAAAATCCGTCCCGGGTACTCGGGACTGTAAAACTGTAAAGGGCGACCTCCTGATGGAACCGTCGCTCTTCGAGTCTTGTCAGATTGTTCCAATCGTGACCTAAACCCTTGACATTATTTATTTTTCTCGGTATACACTTGGGCAAAAATTTCATTTTAACCAGGTGGGCCAGAAACCTATATAAGACTACAGGGCAGTAGCAACATTTATGAATAAATCACAAATCTATGCAGCCATCACAGAAAAGATCATTGCTAACCTCGAAACAGCCGGAAGCTGGATGAAACTCTGGCAGGTTCCCTCACCGGTCAGCATGAACGGCCACTATTACAGGGGCATCAATCGCCTGGTGCTTTCTTCTGATCCGTATCAAAGCCGTGTATATGGCACCTTTCAGCAGATCCGTGCCAATGGCGGACAGGTTCGCAAAGGCGAAAAGTCCACCATCGTGGTATTTTGGAAGAACACGGTCGAGAAAGACGAAACCACCGGCGAGACAAAGAAGATGTTCGTTCTGAAATTTTATCATGTCTTCAACTCCGCGCAGGCCGATTTTGATGAGCAGGGCGTAAAAAAGATCGCCGAACTTCAAAACCTGGTTACCGAAAAGGTTAACGCCGAACACCTGGAAGCTGAAGCCATTATCCATGGCTACGAAGGCCGTCCTGAGATCAGCTTTTCACACAAAGACGACCGGGCATTTTATGCTCCGGTTGCCGATCTGATCTCAGTTCCGGATATCAAGTACTTCACCAGCTCTTCTGCCTTCTACCGGGTCCTGTTTCATGAAATGGGTCACTCAACCGGTCATCCCAAACGTCTCAACCGCTATGACGGAATGTCGAACAACTACGGCGATATCCCATACAGTAAGGAGGAACTTGTAGCTGAACTTTGTTCTTCCTTCCTGGCAGGCGTTGCAAACCTTGACCTGGATATCCGTAACTCAGCCGCTTACATCAAAGGATGGGCTTCGGCGCTCCGTGACAACCAAAAATGGATCATGTGGGCTGCTGCCAGAGCAGAAAAGGCTGCCGACCATATCCTGGGGAATGCCTCCGCTTTCGTTCCTGCAGAAGAAAAAACCACAGTGGAAGTGACCAGTGAAGTTCCGGTCCTTGAGCCTGTCCTGGAAGACATACCCTTTTAACCAAGAAATTCATTCAATAGAGCCATCCTGGACAACCGGGGTGGCTTTTTTTTCATGCTCGTCAACAGGTGTAGTCATGAATTTGCCAGGGGTAATGCGCTTTCTGGATGTCTATCATGTCTTTGTGCAATTCTCAGAGCATTTTTCTTTTGATCATTCAGACCTTCTGTATTACTTTTCCAGGATGCAATTGTATGCAATTGCAGAAATCTGATGACTGTGGTCTTTGTTTAATTCCTATGCTAAGCTATTATCCCATTCCAGGGTGAAAGTGCTACTCATTCAAGAATTTTCCCGGCATATCCTGAAGGTGTTCGGTATTCCAGTTCCTACTTGAGTGCCCCTCCATGGTCTTAATTACACTTGCATATAAATTAACCTTAAAAATCACAGCCATGAAAAATTTTGTAAAAAACTACATCGGAAAAGGAAAGAAAGTCGAAGGCCTTGAAATCATCAAGATCAACTTCAAAATCGAAGATCTCGTAAAGTTCTCACACAAATACAAGGATGAAGATTACATCTCCCTTGAAATCGCAAAACTGAAAAGCCCCGACCAATTCGGACATGACTACACCGCTTATGTCAATCGCCTGGAAGAATCCGAAGTAAATGAGCCGGTAAAGCCCGTTGAAACTCCCAAGAAAAAACGCAATACTTCAAAAAAGGTCTCGAATGACATCCCATCGGGAGATATCTCCTTCTGATCCAACACAGAATACCTGAAAAAGGCTGTCCTTCCGACAGTCTTTTTTTTAATGGTTTTTGAAGAAAAGCCAACACACTATTACTCAAAATTTGCAGCAAAATTAAACGCATGAAAATGTTTCTCGCTAAGAGTGACCACCTCCAGGTACCGTCACCCTTCGGGTTCATTCAGATTTTGAAGAAAAAATCAGACCTGAACTCTTGCTTAAAATTTTCATTGCGTTTGTTCCCGGTGGCATAAATTTTTTCTTAAACCCCGGCGAGCCAGATGCCAAAAAAAGTCCTCAGGGCAGAGGCGTTATCCAATGTCAAAGATTACCGCACCCGTACAGAAGCCGTCCAATGGCGGATCATCCAAGGAAGAAGCCGCTGTTTTAGTTGCGGCCACAACGATTCTTGGGCCCGAGAAAAGCAAAACCGAAATTGTAAAGCCGGTTTTGAAAGCCGAACCCGAAAAAGCCGTTGTGCCTGCTCTGGAGCCTGTCAAGGAAATGACTCTGATGGAAAAGATCCTCAAGGTCGAAAATCTTCAGCTGGTCATCGAAAAAAGGACCAAGCTGGTCCAGACACGCAGCGAACTGGAAAGATTCCAAACGGCATCCAATGATTTCAACTGCTCCATGCGGCTGAATGATTCAGACGGAAACGTCTTCACCACCAGCTTCACCCCTGGAATCAAGAAAGTCATTGACTTTCTCAGGACATCCTTCGATGCAAGCATCAACGATGTTGAAACCAAAATCACTTTCTGAACCTTCGGCTTCATTCAGCGATTTGAGCGTTCCGTCTTTCGACGGAACGCTTTTTTGCAGCGTAAAAGCCATGAGTAAGTCCTCAAGTGTGTCTATGTTTTTCGGTTAACTTCCAATTAAGCATTGAAAAACGGATGGTCCATCAGCTTCATCGCATTTTCAAGCTTTGAAATGCGGATGTACCTCAGAAAAGATTGTGTCGTTTTGTGTCCGGTAATCTGCATAAGTGAAAGCATGGGTATGCCACTAAGATAACCATTTGTGGCAAAGGATCTGCGAGCGGTATGCGTCCGTATTTGTAACCATTTATCAAGATTTCCTTCTGTTATTTTCTTTATAACAGCATATTCACCGATCCATCTAAGAACACGGTTTGCTTCCTGGTTGGTCGGGATGGTTGCCCCAGGGCCATATCGGTTGATGATTTCAATGATAATTGGATGAACCGGAATGATGACCGGTTCATTGGTTTTTTGAGTTTTAACGTATAATTTGTTTTCATGGATATTTTCTAGAGTAACTTTTGGCCAGTCTGAATGTCGTAACCCGGTGTGGCAATGTAATACAAACAGATCCCTGATCTTCCTCATCCTTGACTCTTCAATTTTTAGTTCGTATAATGCCGAAATATCATCCTCGGTAAGGTATATCGTATCAGAATCCTCTTTCAGTACTTTAAATCCTGTTGCCCGGTGTTCCTGGTTTGCCGTTAGCTTGTCCTCGTTCGCCTCATTCATCAGGCGCTTGATCCTCTTGATATGTGATCCTATCGTATTTGGCTTCAAGTTTGCTGCTTTTAGGTAATCGGTAAAGCTGATATAGAAATCTTTGTTGATGCTGTCAAAAGTTACAATAGTTCCGGTTTCCTTTTGAAACGTTTCCAAATGGGTCTTGATGCCATTAAAATGTTGAATATGATTAGTTGAGTGTTTGTTCTTGTAACGTGCCTGGAATATTGGAATGAATTCTGCCAGGGAGGTCTTATATGAAATTGCAGCGTCTTTCCTTCCAGCAAATACCTGATAGGCTTCTTTGATTTCCAGGCTTTTCTTCTTAACATCTTCTTTTGATATTTTCACACCTTTCGCAAAAAGTTCATCATAGATATTCAACAGAAAACTATTGACATCCCGCAGATGTTTATTAGTCTCGGCAAATTCCTTCAGGGGTTTGGCTTTTTGATCTTTGTCATCCCAGGCCTTTTTAGGTATATTTAATCCGGTCGAAAACCTTAACCGTTCGTGGTTAAAAGTGAAGGTTACCAGGATTAAAGATCCATTCTTACGTTCCTTGTCCAAATAGAATTTAACTGTCGCCATTCTTGTCTTTTTAAATTGCCACTGTTTTTGAAAAAAGTTGCCAGTACAAAGATACGCACTGGCAACTTTTTAGCCAAAGTTGCCAGTAAAAGTTATTAACAGGGGGTAATTTGGTGTAAACGACTGTAAATGAAAAACCGCCTGTAGCGGCGGTCTTACTTGATTTCCTGTGATTTTCAGGGTTTTTTCTGTGATCCCGGAGGGACTCGAACCCCCAACCAACAGAACCGGAATCTGCTATTCTATCCAATTGAACTACGGGACCAGAGCGAAGTACGAATTTCGTATTGCGTATTTCGTATTTCGTATTGCGGTTGCAAAAATACAATATTTCTTTAATTCACTACCATCCGTTCCGTCACCACACCCTGATCCGTCTTCAGCTGCACTATATAAATGCCTTTGGAGAATCCGGTTAGTTCCAGGGTCGCCTCATTCCGGCCGGTTTCCAGTTTCAGTGGTTCCTGGAGCGTGAGCCTTCCGTCCATTCCCGCAACGGTTAGTTGCCCGTCCATGGCATGTTTGGTCGAAATAACCAGGACCGCCCTCTCCTTTGCCGGGTTTGGCCGGATGCTCATCCGGACAGCATCCGCAGCCCGCTCTTCGATACCGGTACAGGGATCAATGGTCAGGTACAGGCTGTCCATGAACATCCCTGTGCATGGAGACTCTGCAAAAGCAACCAATGCCAGGGTTACTCCACCATTCTGTCTATCGTCGTCACCCGGGAAGTATGAGGTCTCCAGGGAATACTTATCGCCGAAGATCCCATCACCATAAGATCCCCATACAAAGTTCCGGTAATACTCGGCAGATCCATGCAGGTCGACCGAAGGTTGCCAGATGCAGATGACGGTATCATTTCCTGCAAAGATTTCCGGAAGGTAAGCCACCTGGACAAGGACTGTATCCTGCCGGGTTTGATTCCCGTCGCTGGTAGCAACTATATAAAGTGTTGTATCGGTTGGGATCACCAGCGGATTCTGCAGGTCAGAGGTGAAGCCTTCGGGAATGGATGTCCATGACCAGGTATAGGAACCTGATCCGCCATATGCTACTGCATTCAACTGCACGGTATCTTCCCCCAGGCAGAATGTTGCCGGAGTGGCGCTGGCGAAGGTTGAGAATACGTTTTCGAAGGTAAAGGATCCGACTCTGGTGCTCCAGTCACTTGTAGAGGTAGTTTGATAATATTCGGTGGTATACCAGAAAGTGGTGGGATTGGCCGGATCTACACTCATCGCACTGTAATCGCCCCACCGGCTGCGTCCACTCCAGCTGCCGGTCTGACTCCCGCCACCCTCGATAACGGATTTCTCGGTCATTGTCATCTCACCCGCCGGATCGTTCTTTAGCCTGCCCGTATACCGTATTCCGGGGTACATGGTTGAGCTGGATATGGAATAACCCAGGGCTATCGATCCTGCCGTATCCAAGGCAATGCTTCCCATCCAGCGGCTGTGTCCATCGGCTGGAGCGTAAGTTCCTTCCTGGTATAAGGACCAATCGCCTGTGGTTTTACGGAACTCATACCAGCGCACTCCGGCTACATAATTTCCCACGTTTACGGTATGGTTCGCCACGATGGCATCGTATCCGTCAAAGCGCCGGTACTGAACCCGGTACATCAGCCGGTCGGAGATGGCCTCCAGCAAACGGGTACTTTCCAATTGCGGAATCCCGTTAAGCTGTGACGTAAAGGGAGAGACATTGATTTGTAGCAGGTTTCCGAAGGTAGAGTTGGTCGGGTTGGCAAAGTCGGCATGAAATTCATAGAAGCCAAAGTACTGAGGGGAGCCTCGCTTGATGAATCCAAAGTAATTTGGGGTCCCTGCCGGAGGCAGAGGTCCGTCGCAATCGGCCGGGTAGATGGTGTTGAACCCACTTCCTCCAGCATGGATGTTAAAGGAGATGCGCACTGCATCGGGATCACCAGCCAGCATGGCCGTACGATCATATCCATAGGCTCCGTTGTTGTCGAAACCCTGGTTCCCGAAGTTGTTGGACGACATGTAATAGCCATCCTGCCAGACACCAAATTTTGGGTAATCGGGCATCAGCGGAAATTCGTACTGCCACCTGTACCATGATCCGGTGGGATCGGAGGTCTGGGATATGGCAATCATCTGGAAAAAGGGGCCGTTGGGGTAATTGGGCAATGAGAACTGGGAAAAAAGCCAGCGGTCGGCCGCTTCATCGTATAACACCACTGCATCCCCGCTGTTGGCGTTATTTGGCATTCCCAGCCAGATCGTATTGCTGGCATAGGGACCAAATATCATCTCCCCGGTTTTATTGAATATGGCAAACGCTGTGTTGACCACCTGGAAGTAGTAAGCCAGCCCTGCTTCTCCGTATGTATCGGGAGGAACCGCGCCCCCGGCACCCATGCCGTCGAAATTGGAGATGGTGGTATCGGGTTGCAGCGAACCAAACTGATCCTGCAGAACCGGATCAGTGAACAGGGGCGTTTCTTGTTGCCCCTCCTCAAAATCATTGAACCGGTTGGGAACTGCGCCTGTCTTCCAGGAATTGTCGAACGGAGGCATCTCCAGGTACATATTCCGTAAGGGCGGCGATACATCAAAATATACGGCCCGGTCAACAGTTGGGGTCAACTGGCCGGTTTGTGCATGCAAGCCCGAAATGCTCCCTATGATTCCCAGGAGCAGGAAGATACAATGCTTCATTTGAGTAAAGTTTGTTGGTTTTGGTTCTACAAAGATCGGGATTTTTTTGGAGATGTTTTTCTCTTTACTAATTTTGATCATCCAATAGGAATCATAAACAGTAATCATATGTCAGAAAAAGTGCTTGATAAGGTATCTCCCGGTGTAGTAACCGGCGATGGGGTACAGGAAATTTTCCGGATAGCCAAAGCCAACCGTTTTGCGCTGCCGGCTGTGAACGTGGTAGGAACCGACAGTGTCAATGCAGTACTGGAAGCAGCCAGAGCTGTTAATTCGCCGGTCATTATTCAATTTTCCAACGGAGGAGGTGTTTTTTTCGCCGGCAAATCCCTGAAGAATGAGCTGGAACAGGTAGCTGTCAAGGGATCGATCTCAGGGGCACAACATATTCATGAAGTAGCCGGGCTATACAAAGTACCCGTAATCATCCATACTGACCATGCCGCCCTGAAACTCCTTCCATGGATCGATGGCCTGCTGGATGCCGGTGAAGCGTTTTTTGCCCGCCACGGCAAACCGCTTTTCAGTTCCCACATGCTGGACCTGTCGGAGGAACCGCTCGAAGAGAACATCGCTATAAGCAAACGGTACCTGGAACGCATGAGCAGGATCGGGATGACCCTGGAAATTGAGCTGGGTGTGACCGGCGGAGAGGAGGATGGGGTGGATAACACCGGGATCGACAGTTCCCGGCTCTATACACAACCCGAGCATGTAGCATACGCTTATGAACAATTGAAACAGGTCAGCGACCGGTTCACCATAGCAGCTTCATTCGGGAATGTCCACGGTGTTTATAAACCCGGTAATGTGAAGCTGGAGCCCATCATCCTGCGTAATTCCCAGGAATACATCCAGAAAAAATTCGGCACCGGTCCCAACCCGGTCAATTTTGTTTTCCATGGCGGATCAGGCTCCGAACCGGAAAAGATCGCCGAGGCGATTTCCTACGGGGTGATCAAGATGAACATCGACACCGACACCCAGTGGGCCTTCTGGGCCGGGGTGCTGGGGTACTATAAAAAGTATGAAGGATACCTTCAGGGCCAGATCGGCAACCCCGAAGGAGAGGATAAACCGAATAAGAAGTATTATGATCCCCGGGCCTGGCTACGTGACGGAGAGAAATCGATAGTGGAGCGGCTGAAGGTGGCGTTTGCGGATCTGAATTGTATGAATCGGTGTTAATTCGTTGCGATCGTCATCAAATCCCTTGTATGAATACTCAGCACCGGGATGGGTGAATGATTCACCACCTGTTGCGCATAGGGTCCCATCCATAAATTGGAGGTGGTGGTCTCCTGCTCGGTCATAACCGAGATCAGGTTGGCATCCACCTCTTTTGCATAGGATATCATAGCATCGGCAAGGTTTGACGTCTCTACCACGTCAATTTTGTGCCTGATCCCCTCCTGTTCAAAGTGACGGGCTACCTGGGAAGCATAAAAATCGACATTCATGCGGATGGCCTTCACCTTGGAACTGTAAAGCCTCAGGATATGGACCTCCGCATCATGCATCTTGGCAAGGTAGCCTGTAAAGGTTGCTTTCTGACGGGTCTCCAGTGTGCTGTCGATCGGCACTACGATGCGGTGCAACGGGCGCCGGATGTTGATTCCGCCCCGGATGGTAATGACCGGGCATTCACAGGCTGATACGATCCGGTATGCGTTGCTTCCGATCCAGAATTCATCAAAGCCGGAGGCCCCATGCGTTCCGGCGATCACAAGCATGGCTCGGCTCGTCTTGGCTTCGGCAGCAATCTCCCGGTAAACCTTCCCTTTCCTGATTTTAAAGGTGAGCTTACTATGCGGGAGCTGCGGCTGGTATTTATCGATCATCTCACCGAAACGCTGTTTAATCCCTTCCACTGGCTCGTCTTGTTGGTTTTCATATTTTTCACGTTGACTGGCGGGTTTACCGACCCAAACCAGAACGAGATCGCACTTGCATACCTGTGCGATGGACAGCGCATGCCTGAAGGCATTGATGGAGCAGTCCGAAAAATCTATGGCTGAAATAATTTTACCCATGGCTCACTGTATTAATCAATGTTGGACAAATTGATCTGGTCGGCGACAACGTACGCATTTGGATAATCAAGTTGCAGTTCCTGCAAGAACCTGAACGCATCCAGACGCGTCCGGAAATCTCCTACCCGAACTTTATAATTGGGTGTACTGAAGGTCAGATAGATACTCATGCCGGGATACCTCCTCCGAAACTCATCACAAACTGAAGTGGCTTTGGTTTTGGAGTTGGTACCGGAGTCAAAAAAGATCTGTATCCGGTAACCGGGGATACCTTCCCGTGTTTCGTTCACCCGGATGTGTTTCTGTACCAGCTGTTCAATGGCCGGATCCTGTATGATCCTGACCGTTCCTTCCCCGCTTTTCTGTGCCAGCAACATGCCTGGAATGAACACCATCCAGAAAAGGAGAAGCCCTGTTTTCGTGGGAACCATCATGACAGAACGAAATTTTCCTGTGGATGAATACTCAGCACCGGCATGGGTGACTGACTGATGAGCTGCTGGGCATGCAATCCGAGAAGAGCATTGGAAGGCGTCTCCTGTTCGGTCATGATCACGATGAGATCCGCATCCACATTGACCGCATATTGCAGCGTACTTTTTGTGATGTCGTTGCTGATGACACTATCCTCTACAAACGAGATTTCACTGGCAAAGAGGTAGGAAGTCGCCTGCTGTATGTATTTCTCGGCCAGTCGTTGAATCGATTTCAAATAGCTGGAGTGTGTGGCCAGTATATGCACTTCCGACCTGAACATGGTTGCCAGTCTGACCACATACGGGAGCTTCTGAATTGTTTCAGCACTGCTGTCAATGGGTACGAGAATCCGGGAGATCCCCTTATGGAATGGAAAGTCATGCCGCACGACAATTACCGGGGCAGAAGCATAGGTGACGATCTTGTATGCATTGCTGCCGATCCAGAACTCTTCAAACCCGCTGATCCCATGTGTCCCGGCAATGATCAGTCCGGCGCCTTCCTGTCTTGCCAGGGTATCAATCTCATGAAAGACCTTCCCCCGCCTCAGTTTATAATCCAGTTTCAAACCTTTGCCCATGCGCTTGTGGTACATCTTGATGATCTCTTCAAATCGCTTCTTGGCTTCCAGCCGGTTCTGGTTGGAGGTATCCGGATAGAGGGATTCGGTGGGACTGATCTTATCCACCCAAACCATCAGGATATTGGCTTTGAACTTATTGGCCAGGGGGATAGTATACTCCAAAGCATGCAGAGAGATGTTGGAGAAATCAATGGCCACTACAATCGCTTGCATGATAATGGAAAGCTTTAAATGATTGTAGTAAAAGTAACACAAATTAAATAAAAAACAAAATCAGGAAATTCCGGGCAGGGAGGTCGGGTATTTTTCCCGGATAAAGAATTCAGGATAGGGGCTGTCGGAATTATGCGTTTTGTGAAAGAAGAAGAACGAGTTACAGACTAGTCAACACCGAGGGGTTTGCAACCGACAGCCACGCTATCATCCTGTTTAACCTTACTAACCTTATGAGAAATACGCAGACTAGTAATATACTATCAAGACAGTCGATGCGGAAATGGTTGCACAGCCTGTTTACTTTTTTATGAATTTTTTCATTACCAGCCAGCCGGAATGGATATCCTGAACAGATAGCAGGTAAATAGCCGGCGGCAGATCTTCCACATTCAGCTCCTGTTGGAACTTTCCTGCAGGTAACGTCCATTCTTCCGATTTCATCCGCCGGCCCATCGAATTGTAGATAGAAACCTGAACCTGTTCCGGCCGCTTCAACGAAAGTTGCACCCGAAGGATGGCTTCGGCAGGGTTGGGAAAAACCGATACCTCAACAGGGCCTGCAGAGAGGGGATCTCCCACTCCCTGAATCGCAGCATAAAGGTTCAATTCCAGGCTATCGGCAAAGGGATTGTTTTCATCCAGCATCAGACTCACCTGCTGGGAGAACTTTCCGGTATATTCACTGAAGATCCGGTATTCACCCATTGGAACCTCTTCAAAGAGAAACTCTCCGGAGGAACCGGAATACGTGCAGTAGTAAGGGTTACCTGTGGCATTTGCCAGCACCACCTGCCCTGCCTCCAGTGGCAGGGATCCTCCACCGGCCTGCTCCAGCATCAGGTACCCATGAATATGACCGTTCCCGGCAGGAATGGGATTGCCTGGAATCAGGTAGATCGTGATGTCGAAGATGTTCCTGTCAATGAAAAGAGTATCGGCATCAGTCCAGCGAAGACAATCCCCATGATATGCCGGAAGATACTGATTAAACCTGGCGGAGGATTGAAGCAGTCCTGTTTTCAGGAAATACTTTCCTTCGGTGACTCCTGCAAACCAGAAATATCCGAGCGTGTCGAAACAGGTGGAGTCGACCGGAATCAGTCCGGATGGCCCGAACCGGTAAAGGTAAGCGAAGGCTGTATCACCCGTTGAGATCGGATTGTTAATCGGGTAGGCTCCTGCAAACAGGAGTCCGCCGATGTTATATTGCGGTAAGATGTCCACCTTGATGATCGTGCATGTGGTATCGGTACAGGGATTCAGGGTATCGGAATTGGAGATGATCAGACATACATTGAACTCCCCGGTATAAGGAAAGGCATGGGACGGATTCTCTCCATAAAAGGTGGAACCGTCGCCAAAATCCCAGAAGTATTCGGTAATGTTCCCTGAAGAGGTGCTGGTGAAGTTCACGATGAGGTGATTCCCGGGATCCTGCGAGTAAATAAAGGAGGCTTCACATTCCCTCCCGATGGGTTGTGCCATGCCCTCCCATCCTGCAACGACCAGAAGTACAAGGAGTATTATTTTTGTCTTCATCTTGGTTTGTTTTTGAAATGCAACCTGTACCAGATGCCGGCTCTCAGTCCGATGCTGTAAGGTTGTTTATCCCCCCTGCTGCTGTTTTCGTCAATGGCTTGCAGGTAATACTTGAATGTTGGTTCGATCAGCAGGAAGAAATTCCTGGCAAATTGATATTCCATACTTATACCGCCTGTGATCCCCAGAGAGTTCCTGTTCCGTTCAGGATTCCTCCGTTCAATGTGGAGGATCCTTCCTTCGGGGATGTAGAAGGAGGGAGCCGGTTCATTCAGGGAGAAGAGATAGGCATAAAGTAACCCGGCTTCAACCGACAGTCTCCAGGTGCGTTTGTCGATGATCCGGTACCCGGCGGTAAGTGGGATCTGCAGGTAATAGTACCTGTTCTTCGTACTGTAATCATACAGGTATTGCACCGAGTCGTAAACGGTCACCTGCTTCATCTCAAACTGTGGCGGACCGCCCGGTTCGATAGTGAAGGAGTTGATGCTGTAGTAAAATCCAACGCTGTCGTTATTCAGGTAGGAGATGGCATAGTCGCCGATATCGGTGGAGTAGGTTACCCCTGCTCCGCTCTGAATATAGAACCGGCCGAGGTTGTACCGGGCGCCAAGATCAAACGTGTAATTGTACTTGAAAGACCCCGAAGTATTGCGATAGAAAACCATATCGGGGGTGATGTTGATCCCTATGTCGAGTGAACGGGACAGGGGCTTTGGAAGGGGCTCCTCGGGAACTTCCTGCGGGATCGGATTGGGTATGGACCGGATGTTGGGAAGGCTGGTGCTCCCGGAATATATGGGTTCCGGTGGGAGACTGTTCAGGAGTGGAATAAACTCCCGGCTGGTGGCACTGGCATCAACCGTGATGACGGATTCCTGTACGGCAACGGTTTCGGCCGGTTCGGATGATGGTACAATGGAACTGACGGACTGTGCCTCAGGCACGGCAGGTTGCGTCGCAGGTGAGGTGGGCTGTACTACAGGCGGAACAAGTTGCGCTACAGGAGAGACAGGTTGTGCCATGGGAGTGGTGGGTCGCACTGAAGGAATGGGGGCAACCTGTTGTGTCTCCGGTTCAGAAACCGGTGGGGGGGCTGTTCCCTGCCTGACCACGCCAAAATAAATGGTCACACCGGTAATGATCACGGCAGCCGGGATAGCTATGCCCCAGAAGGATGCCGGGAGGTTGGCGAAGTGAAGCCTGCGCAACTCCGAGTGGAGCAGCTGACGGCTGAGCCTCTTCCACACCCCTGTCGACGGCTCCGGTTGGACCTCGCTCAGCGATTTCCGGACAAGATCGTCCAACGGATCATCTTCTATGTGAAACTTTTGTTCGCTCATCTGTTTGTATTCATGTATTTTTTTCTATGTTCTGCAAGGGTCTTCCGGAGGTAATTCCGTGCCCGGGAAAGTTGAGATTTTGACGTATTCTCCGAGATCTCCAGCTCTTCCGCTATCTCCCTGTGGCTGTATCCTTCAAACACGTACAGGTTGAACACCACCTTGTATCCCGGTGGTAATGCCTGAATCGCTTCCAGGACCTCCTCCGGTTTATAGAGTTGTTCCACCTGCTCGGCTGGTCCTTCATCCGGGATCCGGTTGCCCAGCATCTGGGGGTCGGTATCCAGGAAGACCATCTTCTTTGCTTTCAGATGGTTAATCGCCTGGTTGATCATGATCCGGCGTATCCAGCCCTCCAGAGAACCACTCTGCCGGAAGGTGGATATTTTCTGGAAGATCTTGATAAAACCCTCCTGAAGTACATCCTCAGCCTCCTCCCGGTTCCTGCAGTAACGCATGCATAAAGCCAGCATAGGAGGAGCAAAATGCTGATACAGCATATATTGCGCCCTCCTCTTTTCCTTCATACACCCCTCAATAATGTACGGATCCAATGGCATCAGACCAGTCTGCAAAGGTTTTAGACAGTGGTTTTACAGCGAAGTTGCTTCATTCAACTGCTTTTCCGCAGATTTCAAAAATAGCGTTTTTATATTTCATACATTTGCTTTTCATGAACGAAAACCTGGATCCCACCGGAAAAACACTGTCGGCTGCCGAACAGGAGATCGAACGGGTTCTCCGCCCTTCTGAATTCCTGGAGTTTGCCGGGCAGGAGGACATCATCGAAAATCTGAAGATCTTTGTGAAAGCCGCCCGGCAGCGGAACGAATCCCTCGACCACGTCCTGCTGCATGGCCCTCCGGGTCTGGGCAAGACCACTCTTGCCCATGTGATTGCGCACGAGCTGGAGGTCAGCATCCGGGTAACCTCCGGTCCGGTGCTGGACAAACCGGGCGACCTGGCCGGACTGCTGACCAATCTCGACGAACACGATGTGCTCTTCATCGACGAGATCCACCGGTTGTCGCCCGTCATCGAAGAGTACCTCTATTCAGCGATGGAGGACTTCCGGATCGACATCATGATCGAGACCGGACCCAACGCCCGTACGGTACAGATCAAGCTCAATCCCTTCACCCTGATCGGGGCCACCACCCGGTCGGGGCTCCTCACAGCCCCGCTGCGATCCCGGTTTGGAATTAACTCCCGCCTATCCTACTACCCGGCTGCCGTACTGGAAAAGATCATCCATCGTTCGGCCGGGATCCTCCATGTTCCCATGGAGCAGGAGGCCGCTGCCGAGATCGCTAAACGAAGCCGTGGGACCCCGCGGATCGCCAACCTGCTGCTCCGCCGCATCCGGGATTTTGCCCAGATCAAAGGCGACGGCACCATTGACCTCAAGATCAGCCGGTATGCGCTCAGCGCCATGAACGTGGATACCTGCGGCCTCGACGAAATGGATAATAAGATCCTGGCCACCATCATCGATAAGTTCAAAGGAGGGCCGGTGGGTCTCACCACCATCGCCACCGCCGTGTCAGAAGATGCCGGAACCATTGAAGAGGTTTACGAGCCATTTCTGATCCAGGAGGGATTTCTGACCCGTACCCCACGGGGAAGAGAAGCCACAGAGCGGGCATACAAGCACCTGGGGAGAGTTAATCCGGGAGGGCAGGGAAACCTTTTTTAATTGCACATAATTGCACATGGATTGCACAAGATTGCCATAATTTCCTAATTTCCTAATTTCCTAATTTCCTAATTTCCTAATTTCCTAATTTCCTAATTTCGTATTTCGTATTTCGTATTTCGTATAACCAAATGACAACAAGTGAAACCATCCGTTTAAAATCCCTTGAACTTGGTTTCCTGCACTGCGGTTTTGCCCGGGCCGAGCCGTTGGAGAGCCTGCGCCCGTGGTATCAGGAGTTCATCAGACAAAAACGGTATGCCGGCCTGGCCTACCTTGAACGCTATGCCGAACAACGCCTGAATCCGGAGCTGGTCTTACCGGGAGTCAGAACGGTAATCGCCTTGCTGATGAACTATTTTCCGCCAGCGGTTATCCCGGAAAAGGATAACTTGATCATCAGTAAATATGCTTACGGGAAGGATGATCACGTGGTGGTCAAAGAACGGCTGGACCAGCTTGCACAATTCCTGACTGCTACGTTCCCCCGATGCAGGGCAAACTGTTTCTATGATTCCGGGATGGTACTGGAGAAACGCTGGGCCCAGCGGTGCGGAACAGGCTGGCAGGGGAAGAACACCGTGCTCATCAACAGGACCGGGGGTTCTTTTTATCATATCGGGATTATCCTCACCGATCTTGACCTCCCCCCCGACAAACCGGAAACCGATCGTTGCGGGAAATGCGAGCTCTGCATCAGGGCCTGCCCGACGGGTGCCCTGGCGACTCCTTACCAGCTCGATCTGGACCGGTGTCTCGCTTACCATTCCATTGAAAACAAAGCGGAAATCCCGGAGGAGATCAGAGGAAAATTCCAGGGCCGGATTTTTGGATGTGATACCTGCCAGGATGTTTGTCCCTATAACCGGTTCGCCAGACCTCATGCAGAACAGGAGTTTCTCCCCTCTTCCGGATTACAATCCATGCGAAAAAAGGATTGGCTCTCATTGACCCGACAGGAATTTGATACACTTTTCAAAAACTCCTGTGTCAGGCGTACAGGATTCCAGGCCCTGAAACGGAATATAAACCTGGCTGCTGAACTAGGTGAGATGACAAAAATCAGTCCTGATTCCCCCAACTGAAGGCAGGAAAATTAAATCCGGCCAGGGTGAGCACCCGATCCACCACCGTCATGGCCAGCTCATCAAGGGTTTGAGGTTTGCTGTAAAAAGAGGGCGATGCCGGACAGATGATCGCTCCGGCTTCAGTGAGCTGCTGCATATTACGGATATGTATCAGGTTCAGCGGAGCTTCCCGGGTCACCAGGATCAATTTTCGTCGCTCCTTCAGCATGATATCGGCAGCCCGGGTCATCAGGTCGTTCGACACCCCCGAGGCGATCCTCCCCAGGGTCCCCATTGAACAGGGGGCGATGATCATGGTATCGTATCCGGCTGATCCCGATGCCATTGGGGCAAAGAAGTCGCCAGGATCATAGAGGTGGAAAGGAATTTTTTCCGGATCAAAGGAACCCAGCTCATACGTCCATACCTGAATGGAGGTGGCAGAGAAAATCACGCTGCATTCAGAAACCTGGTCTCTCAATGATTCCAGCCGGTCAAGCAGCAGCTTCCCGTAGATGGCGCCGGATGCGCCGGTAATACCGATGATAATCTTTTTATTAATTGCCATTAATTGCCATTAATTGCCATGGATTGCCATAACTCTTATCACCATTTCACCAATTTTTTCTTCCCTTGAACTGGTACGATACCGATAACGACAATACATTATTGAATTGTCCTACCTCAAAGAGGATCTTTCGCCAGGGCTTTCCCCGTTCCCCGGGAGGTTGCGGTTGTCGCAGGGAGAGCAGAGAGTAGTTAAACCGAAAAGTGGCTTTAAGATGTCGGGTGATGTAACCGGAAGCTCCAACAATCCCAGCCAGCGTTATCCTCCGGAAGGGATAAATATTGTCCACATCTTGTCCATCCCGCTCTTCGTTATATCCTAACAGAATATCGGCAGCCGGGCCAGCTTCAACAGAAAAACGCTTCAGAAAGGTAAACTGGTACATGAGGGGTATTTCAAGATAATGGAGTCGCAAAAGATAGGAGTGGTAATCAAACTCTTCATAGTATGATGGCATCTTACTACCTTTCTGGATGTATTCCATTTCAAGTTGCAAAGAGGAGTGGGGTGAAAATTCCAGGCTTACAAAGGCACCAGCCAGGTATCCGACTTTATTGTATCCTGCCCAGTAATCCCCATCCACCTGGCTGATCAGCCCCCCGGCCAGAATTCCCCCGTCAAATTGCTGGGCGAAGAGACCGGTAGAGCTCAGGGAGAGGGTGATAAAAGCTGTAACAAGAAAGATACGCGATATGGTCATACGGAAATACGAATTATGGAAATATGAAATACATGTGCAATCCATGTGCAATAAATGCGCAATATATGTGCAATTACAAAGGTATCACTTATTAACAAATCTTTAAATATTCCAGTACCTTTGAAAGTTGAATCCAGTAATCTGATTCTGTGGAGAAACAGGATATAAAGATCCTCCTCGTTGATGACGAAGCGGATATCCGCGAATTCCTGGGGTATAACCTGAGCCGGGAAGGATACCGGGTGGAGAAGGCGAAAAACGGGAAAGAGGCGATCCGCTACGCCCGGGAGTTCAAGCCCCACCTGGTGGTTCTCGACGTGATGATGCCGGAGATGGATGGGATGGAGACCTGTACCGTGCTGCGTAACATGCCGGAACTGGGGGATCCCCTGATTGTGTTTCTGACCGCACGCGGAGAAGATTACTCCCAGCTTGCCGGTTTTGAAGCCGGAGCAGACGATTACATCACAAAGCCCATCAAACCCAAGATCTTTCTTTCCCGTATCCAGGCGATCCTGCGGCGGATCCATGAACCTGCACCTGCCCGGGAAGAGTCCCCTGACCGGCTGATGACCAGTGGGTTGATCATCGACCGGACAAAATATATGGTGATCCGGGATGAGGTAGAAATCTCCCTTCCCCGGAAGGAGTTCGAACTGCTCCGGTTTCTGGCATCTTCTCCCAACCGGGTGGTAACGCGCGAGGAGATCCTCTCGTCTGTCTGGGGAAATAACGTGGTGGTGGGCGATCGCACCATCGATGTCCACATCCGGCGGATCCGTGAGCGTCTGATGCTCGATAACATCCGGACCATCAAAGGAGTGGGATATAAATTTGAAGAGCGATGAAATACCACGAACCCAGGTTGATCTCATTAACCAATGCGTTCGTGGTCACCGCGCTGTATGTCATCTTTTTTATAACCGGGGTGCTGATCATTTCGCCCGGAGCGCTGCATCATTTCTATACTATTCTGTTCCTCCTGGCCTCTGCTGTTATTCTTTTTGTTTGTTCCTTTCTGGTTTTTCGCTATACGCTGGAGAAGTTCATCTACAGCAAGATCAGACTGGTCTATAAAACGATTCATAACATAAAGACGAAGAAGGGGAATGCTAAACCGCCCCGAATCGACCTGCAGTTCCTGGAACATGTCAATCAGGAGGTGGAGGAGTGGCAACACGAGCAAAGCCGGGAGATCGAGCAACTGCGTATGCTGGAACAATACCGCCGGGAATTCATCGGCAATGTCTCCCACGAGATGAAGACCCCCCTGTTCCATATCCAGGGATATATCCTGACCCTGCTGGACGGCGGATTGGATGATCCTGCCATCAACCGGGAATATCTCCAGCGAACGGAGAAGAACATCGAGCGGCTCATCCGGATTGTGGAGGATCTGGATGAGATCGCGCAACTGGAATCAGGTCAGATCAAACTGAATGTCACCCGTTTCGACATCCTGGCGTTGACCCGGGAAGTGATCGAGCTGCTGGAGATGAAGGCCCTGAAGAAAGAGATCGGGATGGGAATTGCCCGGCAGGAAAAACCGGTTTTCGTGGAGGGGGATAAAGAAAAGATCCGGCAGGTGCTCACCAACCTGATTGAAAACTCCATCCGGTATGGGAACGTAAAAGGCCGTACTAAGGTCAGCTTCTTTGACATGGATGAGCACATCCTCACGGAGGTGACCGACAATGGCATCGGCATTGAACCCGGTGAGCTGTCCCGGGTTTTCGAACGGTTTTACCGGACACATCGCGGCAGATCTGCTTTTGCCAAAGGAAAGGGGCTGGGGCTGGCGATTGTGAAACACATCCTGGAGGCCCATCAGCAGACCATCAATGTCAGAAGTACTCCGGGAGTGGGAACCACTTTTGGATTTACCCTGAAAAAGTCGAAGGTGTACTAGCTATTTTACCCGCTCCGTGGTAAAGATCACCAGTTGTTTCAGGGAATCGCGGTGAAGAGAGGCAGGGAATCCATCGATGAGGCCGGTTGCCTGCTCGCGGTAAGCATGCATGGTCTTCCCGGCGTACTCCAGTCCACCTGAAGCCCGCACCATCTCAATCAATCGTTTCACGCGTCCGGTATCGGTATTGAACTGTTTCACCGTCCGGATGATCCACCGCTTATCGGAGGCAGAGCACTCGTTGAGCAGATGGATCAGCGGGAGGGTCATCTTCTGGTCGCGGATGTCGATGCCGCTGGGTTTCCCTGTAACACTGACCGATTCATAGTCGAGCAGGTCGTCCTTGATCTGGAAAGCGATCCCGGCGTACTCGCCAAAGAGCCTCATCCGTTCCACCGTCTCCGGATCGGCTCCGGTGGAAGCCGCCCCTGAAGCACAGCAGGATGCGATGAGGGAAGCAGTCTTCTTCCGGATGATCTCGAAGTAAACCTCCTCCTTGATATCCATCCGGCGTGCTTTTTCAATCTGTAACAGCTCCCCTTCGCTCATCTCCTGCACGGCTCTGGAGACGATCTTCAGGAGTCCGAATGCATTTTTTTCCAGCGCCAGCAACATGCCGCGCGACAGCAGGAAATCTCCCACCAGTACCGCAATCTTGTTTTTCCAGAGGGCATTGATTGAAAACAGGCCGCGACGTAGTTGGGAATCATCCACCACATCGTCGTGCACCAGGGTAGCGGTATGCAGCATCTCGATCAGGGAGGCGGCCACGTAGGTATTTTCGGCAACCTCTCCGCAAACTCCTGCCGACAGAAAAACGAAGAGGGGACGAACCTGTTTCCCTTTCCGCTTGTAGAGGTATCGTGTGATGGTATCGAGCAGGAACACCTTACTTTTCAGGTACTCCTTGAATTTGTCGTCGAAGGCAGCCAGGTGTCCGGCTACCGGGATCTTGATCTGATCAAGGGTGTTCACACGATGTGGTTGAGGGGATAAAATTACAGTTTTTCGGCAGCTCCTGTAGGTTAATCGGGATAAAAGTGACAATTTTGCCTCCCGGATGATCTGCTATGGCTGGTTTTCTTTTTCATGAAGTGGTTTTCGGTCCGGTGCGAAGCAGGCGCCTGGGACTCTCCCTGGGAATCAACCTCCTGCCCTCCCATGCGAAATATTGCTCCTTCAACTGCATCTACTGCGAGTGTGGATGGACCCCGGCAAATACCCGGTTACCGCAGGAACTTCCTTCCCGGGAAGAGGTGCGATGGTACCTGGAAAAGCAGCTGAAGCAACTCACCGGGGAGGAGTATCTCCCCGACGCCATCACCTTTGCCGGAAACGGAGAGCCTACTATTCACCCCGATTTTCCTTCCATCGTCGACGATACCATTGAACTGCGCAATATCCTGGCTCCGGACGCGCGGGTTACGGTGCTGTCGAATGCCAGCATGCTCCACGATGAAGCGGTCTTCCAGGCTCTTCTGAAGCTGGATCACAACATCCAGAAACTTGATGGGGGTACCGAACGGATCTTCCGGCTGATAAACAACCCCGTTGATCCCCTTTCATTCGGATCCCTGACCGAAAACCTCCGGCGATTCCATGGGAAGGTGATCATCCAGACGATGTTCCTTCGCGGCCATTACCGTGGAGAACCCGTCGACAACACCACCGGGGAAGAGGTTTCTGCCTGGCTCGAAAAGCTGGTTGAGATCCAACCCCGCTCCGTGATGATCTACCCGCTTGCCCGCGCCACCCCGGTAAACACCCTCGAAAAAATTAGTACCTTTGAGTTGGAAAAAATTGCAGAAAAAGTGAGGGAGGCAGGATTACAGGTAGAGGTTTACCAATGACCTTCTACTATTCCGCAAAAATCTGGCTGGCTTTCGGGGAGACCTTTGAAGGGAACAAGGGGATCATCGACTGGTTTATCCAGAACGGATATCCGGAGGTGGCGGCATTATCTCACGCCATGCGGGGCAGTGATGAAGCATTCAGCTGGCTGATGGGCAACGGGTATCTTCACCTGGCTGCGTTCGACAGCGCCGTGACCTCTGAAGATCCGAAAGCTTACAAATGGCTGCAGGATAACAAACACCTTTTCCTGATCGTCTTGGCTGATGCCTGTCGCGGGATGCCGGCATCCATTGCCTGGTTCCGGAAACACAAACTGGAGGGTTTTCTGGTGATCGCGGGTAAGATCAAGAAGTTCTGCGACAACCAGACCTTTGATTACCATAAAAAAAGGTTTTAAGCACCAAGCGTCAGCTGCACTTGGAGTAGTCGCAGTTATGGCACCTCACGCATCCTTCTTCGTAAACCAGGGATCCTTTTTCGTGGCACTGCGGACAGTCGTGTTCGGCAGCTTTGGTTCCGTCGGGGATGAACTTTTTAAGGGCGCGTTCCACTCCATTCTTCCAGGTATTGATCGAATCGGTCTCGAAATGGAGCTTTGAAATGAGGTTCACCACGAAGGGCAGCGGCATGCCATGGCGGAGGATGCCCGAGATCAGTTTGGCGTAGTTCCAGTACTCTTTGTCGAACGACCGGGAGAGTCCCTCGATGGTGATCTTATATCCCTGGCGGTCTTCAAACTGGAAATCATACCGGGAGGTCAGGCTATCGGGACGCGTCTTGACGATCGTTCCTTTCTGTACCCAGGTAGGGATCCAGAAATCGTCGGACAATCCGGTGAAGATCTCATAGGGACGGCCGTCCAGCAGACCGACTACAGCAACCCATTTCTCCTTGTCGTTCTGGAACCGGACGATCTCGGCTTCCAGTTTCTCCGGGCGGTGAGGAGCACGGGTTTCCCGGAATACGGGAACATCCTCTTTCTCTTTTTTGGAGCCATTGTTGACCAGCACTCCGGCACGGGAACCGTCGCGGTATACGGTCATCCCTTTGCATCCGCTTTTCCAGGCAGTTTCGTAGATCGTACCGATCAGATCCCGGGGTGTATCGGTCGGGACATTCACCGTGACGCTGATGGAGTGGTCGACCCACTTCTGGACTGCTCCCTGCATCTTTACTTTGGCCAGCCAGTCGATATCGTTTGCTGTGGCCCGGTAAAACGGGGATTGCCTGATGATCTTCTGCAGCTCACCATCACCCAAGTGGGCTACTTTATCTACCTGGTAGCCGTTGACTTCAAGCCAGGTCACAAACTTATGATGGAACACGTTGTACTCTTCCCAGGTATCGCCAACCTCATCGGTGAAGGTGATCGCCACCTTTTTATCGTTGGGATTGACCTTGCGGCGACGCTTGTAGGAGAGGGCAAACACCGGTTCCAGCCCGGAGGTGGTCTGCGTAAGGATGCTGACGGAACCCGTGGGGGCAATGGTGAGCATAGCGATATTCCGTCTTCCGTATTTGACCATGTCATCATACACATCGGGCGCTGATTCCTTGATCCGAAGAGCCATGGGATTGTTTTTCTCCCGTTCGGCATCGTAAATGGGGAACGACCCGCGTTCCTTTGCCATCATGGTAGAAGAGCGATAAGCTTCGATGGCAAGGATCTTGTGCACCTCCACCGAAAAGTCGATGGCTTCGTTGGAACCGTAACGCGTTCCCAGTGCAGCCAGCATATCTCCTTCGGCGGTGATGCCGAAACCGGTCCGGCGACCCTGGATTGCTTTTTCCTGAATGTGTTGCCAGAGTTTACGCTCACGCGCTTTGATCTCTTCCACTTCCGGATCGTCCTCAATCTTTTGCAGGATCTTCTCTACCTTTTCCAGCTCCAGGTCGATGAGGTCATCCATGATCCGCTGTGCTTTGTGGACATGGTCGATGAAGAGCTCCGAATTAAAATAGGCTTCTCCGGTAAACGGTTTCTCTACGTAACTGTAAAGGTTGATCGCCAGCAGGCGGCAGGAGTCGTAAGGACACAGGGGGATCTCCCCGCAGGGATTGGTGGAGACTGTCTTAAATCCCAGATCTGCATAACAGTCGGGCAGGGATTCCCGCTGAATGGTGTCCCAGAACAGGATCCCCGGTTCGGCAGATTTCCAGGCATTGTGTACGATCTTTCCCCAGAGGTCCCGGGCCCGGATGGTCTTGGTCACTGAAGGCTCTTTGGATTCAACAGGATACTGTTGGATGAATTCGCGGTCCTCGATTACGGCTTCCATGAAAGCATCGGTGATCTTAACGGAGATGTTGGCTCCTGTCACCTTCCCGACTTCCAGCTTGGCATCGATGAAATGCCCGGCATCGGGATGCACGATGGAGATGCTCAGCATCAGGGCACCCCTTCTCCCCTCCTGGGCCACCTCACGGGTAGAATTCGAATAGCGTTCCATAAACGGAACAATACCGGTGGAGGTGAGGGCGCTGTTCTTGACCATACTGTGTTTGGGACGGATGTGCGACATATCATGCCCCACCCCTCCCCGGCGCTTCATCAGCTGCACCTGCTCTTCATCGGTCTTCATGATGCCTCCATACGAGTCGGCCAGTCCGTCGTTGCCGATCACAAAGCAATTGGAGAGGGACCCGATCTGAAAGTTGTTGCCGATGCCGGCCATCGGGCTTCCCTGAGGAACGATATACCTGAAATGACGTAAAAGCTGGAAGACCTCCTCCTCCGACATGGGGCTTGGATACCGTTGTTCGATCCGGGCAATTTCACGCGCAATACGCCGGTGCATGTCGTCCGGTGTCAGCTCATACAAATTGCCGTCCGAATCTTTCAGCGCATATTTATTGGCCCATACATTGGCGGCCAGACTGTCCCCCTGAAAATATTCCGTTGATTTCGCAACTACCTCTTCAAATGAATATTTTTTGAGAACAGGATTCCCTTTCTCCAATTGATCCATCGTTACTTTTGGACGTATCCGCTTGCTCAATACCTCGTTGTAGTATGTTGTCTCCGTGTGCTGCTGCGTCTTAACGATTGGCGCCTCTTCCATGTACCACCCTGTTTACGATCGGTTTAACTACTTAGATTTACTAGTCTGTAATATGATAGAAA
>Ga0163200_1000172_pt1 | contig 30460 bp, 29 predicted proteins | sample PL_2010_200m_FD_113535 | JGI IMG/M metagenome (GOLD analysis project Ga0163200, IMG submission 113535) | Freshwater microbial communities from Powell Lake, British Columbia, Canada to study Microbial Dark Matter (Phase II) - PL_2010_200m | ecosystem: Environmental > Aquatic > Freshwater > Lake ... | reverse complement strand
CCGCAGCGCTATCTACGTCGCAGGCTCAAAGCCTAAGGGTGGATACGGCTTCCTGACCTTCCCCCGATGATCAGTCGGGAACTATCACCCCAACATAGCGTGGTAGTCGAGATACAAGGGTGGGTGACGCTTTTTTAATTCACCATAAGCTGCAGCGGTGGCGTCGCCTTGCTTGGTGGATCGGTGAAGCGTGATCCACCCTACCGTTCTCGCTTCAACGAGCTGAACGCCAAAAAAAAGGGTGGACCGAAGTCCACCCTTTTTTATTTCTGACGAGACCTAGCCTGATCGCGTGCCGCAGCTAAGCATCAATCTTCGCGATAGCGACGCAGCTTGAGCTGCTTGCCGCCTACGCGGGTATCCTTGAGTTTGCCGAGCAGGCGCTCGAGGCCTTCTTCCGGCAGCTCGACCAGGCTGAAGCTGTCGCGCACCTGGATGCGGCCGATATCTTCACGGGCCAGGCCGCCTTCGTTGAGGATGGCGCCGAGCAGGTTACGAGCGGCGATGCCGTCGCGGGCGCCGAGCGCAGTGCGGCAGCGGGCGCGGCCTTCGGCCAACGGGATCGGTGCACGACGCTCGCGGTCGCCGCTACGCTCAGGACGATCGGAGCGCTCGCGTGGGCTGCTGGTCGGAACCAACGGTTGCTCTTTTTCGACTTCTGCCAGGGTCAGCGCCTGACCGTTAGTGGCTTTACGCAACAAGGCGGCGGCCAGTGCACGCAGGCTGCAGCCGGTGTCGGCAACTAGCTTGTCGAGCAATTCGCCATGACTGGCTTCGGCGTCGGCCACGAGCGGAGCCAGGCTGTTGGTCAGCTTCTTGATGCGCGCCTCAAGTACTTGCTGGCCGTTCGGCAGGCGGGCTTCGGCAACCTTCTGGTTGGTGACGCGCTCGATGACTTGCAGCATGCGACGCTCACGCGGCGTGACCAGCAGCAGCGCGCGGCCTTCACGACCAGCACGGCCTGTACGGCCGATGCGGTGAACGTAGGACTCTGGGTCATAGGGCATGTCCACGTTGAACACGTGGGTGATACGCGACACATCGAGGCCGCGGGCGGCGACGTCGGTGGCGACCACGATATCCAGGCGACCGTCCTTGAGCGACTCGATGACGCGCTCACGCTGGTTCTGGGCGATGTCGCCGTTCAGTGCGGCAGCTTTGTAGCCCTTGGCTTCCAGCGCGGCGGCGAGATCGAGGGTGGCCTGCTTGGTCCGCACGAAAGCGATCAGTGCATCGAAGTCTTCGACTTCCAGGAGGCGCAGGACGGCTGCGATCTTCTGGTCGGCATGAACCATCAGGTGTGCCTGCTCGATGGCGGTCACTGTCTGGGTCTTGGTAGCGACCTTGATGTGCTGCGGCTCGCGCAAGTGCTTCTCGGCGATTGCGCGAATCGAGTGCGGCAGGGTCGCGGAGAACAGCACGGTCTGACGGCTTTCCGGCATGGCTTCGAAGATGACTTCGAGGTCGTCCATGAAGCCCAGCTTGAGCATCTCGTCGGCTTCGTCGAGTACGAGGTACTGAATGGTGCCGAGCAGTGCGCTGTTGCGGCTCAGGTGGTCGACCAGACGGCCAGGTGTAGCGACGATGACCTGCGCGCCCTGCCGGATGGCCTTGAGCTGCGGGCCCATCGGAGCGCCGCCGTAGACGGCGACCACGGTCAGGCCAGGCATCTGCTTGGCATAGGTTTCGAACGCGGTGGCAACCTGCAGTGCCAGTTCGCGGGTTGGCGCGAGGATCAGCGCCTGCACTTCCTTACGAGCGGGATCGATTTTCGACAGGATGGGCAGCGCGAAGGCGGCAGTCTTGCCGGTACCGGTCTGGGCCTGACCGATCATATCGTGGCCGCCGAGAATTACCGGGATAGCCTGGCTCTGGATCGCCGAAGGCTCTTCGTAGCCCACTGCAGTAACAGCGGCGAGTACGGAGGGATGAATACCGAGTGCAGCAAAGCTGCCGATTTCCTGGGTCATGGGTCTTTTCCTGATGCTCCGCAAAGACCCATGTTACGAAGCCGCGCATGCCATGCAAAACCCGAAGGTCACCCTGGCAGCCTGGTCGGCGGGGTTTGCGAAAACGTAATGAATGATGAATCGTCAAGGACAGCCGCGAGAAGCGGACAGCAGCCGAAGCAGCGCTTCGTGTGTTGCAGTACCTAACGCAAGCTGAGTTTCAGCCGGCGCGTACTATACCGGAATTCTGTGAATCTGTGCGTGTAATTTGTCTTGCGAGTTAGGTTCGTAAGAGGCCGGCGAAGAGCTGCCATATGGAAGCCCGACCCTCTGCTTGGATTGGCTGGCCTGGCTCGGCTTGGCTTTTTGTGGGAGGCCCGACCCGGGGCGAAGCTTTTGGTTGTTGAGCTGGCAGGCAGCTCCCTTTCGCCGCGGGGCGCGCCTCCTACAGGTTCTGGGTGCAGCGTTGGCTTTTGTGGGAGGCCCGACCTGGGGCGAAGCTTTTGGTTGTTGAGCCGGCAGGTAGTGCCCATTCGCCGCGGGGCGCGCCTCCCACAGGTTCGCGGTGCAGCGTTGGCTTTTTTGGGAGGCCCGAGCCGGGGCGAAGCTTTTGGCTGTTGGGGCGCCCGGAAATCGCCTGAGCTCAGCTCGCCGGTCGTAGCGCATTGATCAGCGAGTCCAGCGTGTAGCCCAATCGCGGAGCCAGCGCTGCGGCGCGCTCGCGCAGGCTCGCCTCGTCGAGTAGCTGATCCAGATCCGCAGGCACGAACAAGACGACGTTGCCCTCCTTTACTGGGCACTCCCAATAGTGACGGTGAAACAGGCCACGAAGCAGCGCCGCACCCAGCGGCTTGTCCTCGTCGGTGCCCCACTGGTTGATGATCAGCCAACCATCCGGATTCAGCTTCTGCTGGCAGCGCTCAAGAAAACGCCACGCCAGATGCGCGGCGGCCGGGCCCACGTCTGTGTAAAGGTCGACGAAGATCAGATCAGCGGTCTCGGCCGAATCGAGCAGTTCCACCGCATCGCCAATGCGGATGTACAGCCGCGAATCGTTCTGCAGGCCCATATAACGCATCGCCAGTTCAGGCACGTCCGGACGCAGCTCGATGGCCTCGACGTCCTCTAGCGGCAGGAATTCAAGGCATGCCTGGGTCAGGGTCCCGGCGCCTAGCCCGAGGAACAGGGCTGTTTCCGGCGCCGCGTGCAGCAGACCGCCCATCAACATGGCACGCGTGTAGTCATACTCAAGCCAACTCGGGTCGCGGGTGAACGTACAGCTTTGCTCGACCGCAGCGCCAAACTCGAGAAACCGATAATCCCCCACTTCCAGCACACGGATCAGACCGAACGCGTCATGCACCTCGGCCAGCAACACTTCCTGCTTGTCCACTGCGCTTCTCCCAAACCTGTCGGTGCATCTTAACAGCCCGATTGCTAAGGGCTATCAGCGCCGAACCGGCACATCAGGTAAAATCCGGGCACTTTTTTGCGGACGGAATCATTTCCATGAGCCACGCCTGGAGCCCCACTAGCTGGAGAACCAAACCCATCCAGCAGCAGCCCGTATACCCCGATGCCGAACATCTGAAGCGGGTCGAGGGCACATTGGCGAGCCTTCCACCGCTGGTATTCGCTGGCGAGGCACGGGAGCTGCGCCGGCAATTCGCCGAGGTGACGCAAGGCCGCGCGTTCCTGCTGCAAGGCGGTGACTGCGCGGAAAGCTTCGCCGAGTTTTCCGCACCGAAAATTCGCGACACCTTCAAGGTGCTGTTGCAGATGGCGATCGTGATGACGTTCGCCGCTGGTTGTCCTGTAGTGAAGGTCGGCCGCATGGCCGGGCAGTTCGCCAAACCGCGCTCATCCGGCGACGAGACTATCGATGGCGTCACCCTGCCGGCGTACCGCGGCGACATCGTCAACGGCATCGGCTTCGATGAAAAAAGCCGCGTGCCGGACCCGGAGCGACTGCTGCAGGCTTATCACCAATCCACATCCAGCCTGAATCTGTTGCGCGCTTTCGCCCAGGGCGGGTTCGCCGACCTGCATCAGGTGCATCAATGGAATCTGGATTTCATCGCCAACTCGCAGATGGCTGAGAAATATCACCAACTAGGCGCACGGATCGACCAGGCGCTACGGTTCATGCGCGCATGCGGCATGGACAACGCGCCGCAATTGCGCGAAACCAGCTTCTTCACTGCCCACGAGGCGCTGCTGCTGAACTACGAACAGGCATTCGTGCGCCAGGACAGCCTCAGCGGCGGCTGGTACGACTGCTCTGCCCATATGCTCTGGATTGGCGACCGCACGCGGCAGCTGGATGGGGCACACGTTGAATTCTTGCGCGGCGTGGGCAACCCGATCGGCGTGAAAGTTGGACCGAGCATGGCCAGCGACGAGCTGATCCGCCTGCTCGACATCCTCAATCCTGAGAACGATCCGGGTCGTTTGAATCTCATCGTGCGCATGGGCGCCGACAAGGTCGAGGAAGGCTTGCCGCGCCTGATCCAGGCCGTGCAACAGGAAGGTCGTCAGGTGCTGTGGAGCTCCGACCCGATGCACGGCAACACCATGAAAGCGTCCAGCGGTTACAAGACCCGCGATTTCGCCAAGGTGCTGGCCGAGGTGCGGCAGTTCTTCGACGTGCACCGCGCCGAAGGCAGCTACCCCGGCGGCATTCATATCGAAATGACTGGGCAGAACGTCACCGAGTGCATTGGCGGGTCACGCCCAATTACCGAGGACGGGCTTTCCGACCGCTACCACACCCACTGCGACCCTCGGCTCAACGCCGACCAGTCGCTGGAAATGGCGTTCATGATCGCTGAAACGCTGAAGCAGGTTCGGCTGAGCTGATACCAGCTGCGATGGGTTAAGCCCTGGCTCGGTTGGCGAGCCGGGGCATACCTAACTTCAAACAACAGCGTAAATCGCTGGTGTCAGAAGTACGGAGCTGTAGCGGAGCGCTATCCGACCGTTACCAACTTACAACTGGCGTGGTGGGCTGAAGCCCACCCTACAGAGTTCGTATGGGATTTATGGTTGTGGCCTACGGCTGCCGCTACAAACTCATCACATCGAGGAAGCGCGGCGTGGCGTCGTTGTCGATGCGCAGGCTGGTGAAGTCGAACAGGTTGCGGTCGGCCAACTGCGAGGGCACCACGTTCTGCAAGGCGCGAAACATGATCTCGGTACGACCCGGCGATTTGCGCTCCCATTCCTGCAGCATTTCCTTGACCACCTGGCGCTGCAGATTTTCCTGCGAACCGCAGAGGTTGCAGGGGATGATCGGAAACCCCTTCATCTGCGAATAGGCTTCGATGTCTGCCTCGCTGCAATAGGCCAGCGGCCGGATCACCACATTGCGGCCGTCGTCAGACAGCAGCTTGGGCGGCATGGCTTTGAGCGTGCCGCCGTAAAACATGTTGAGGAAGAACGTCTCGAGGATGTCGTCGCGATGGTGACCGAGCGCCATCTTGGTTGCACCGATCTCGTCGGCGAAGGTGTAGAGCGTACCGCGACGCAGACGCGAACACAGCGAGCAGGTGGTCTTGCCTTCCGGAATTTTTTCTTTGACGACCGAATAGGTGTCCTTCTCGACGATGTGGTAGTCGACGCCAATGGACTTCAGGTACTCGGGCAGCACGTGCTCGGGAAAGCCCGGCTGCTTTTGGTCCATGTTGACGGCGACAATTTCGAATTTGACCGGAGCCACTTTCTGCAGATAGAGCAAGACGTCGAGCATGGTGTAGCTGTCTTTGCCGCCAGACAGGCAAACCATCACCTTGTCGCCTTCCTCGATCATGTTGAAATCAGTGACTGCCTCGCCGGCGAGGCGACGCAGACGCTTCTGCAGTTTGTTCTGGTTGACCGAGAGGTTGCCCATTTCAGAGTCCGGTGAGATGCGAAAGGCGCGCATTTTACGCGCAAAATGCACCGGCGCCCCACCCCATCCATCCAGCCGTTTGTAACGCTGGCCTTGTGCTAGGCTTTGCGACATGAACGATGATCTCGAACCCGAAATGGACCTGGCCGAGCAAATATTCGTGCTGCTGCGCGAACAACCGGAAGGTTGCAGCGAATACCAGCTGATCCAACAGCTCAAGGCCCGACATAGCACTCATATCCCCAACCTGCCGCTACTCGACAAGCTGGTGCTGTTCCGTACCCATTTCCTGGTATTTAACGCGCTGTACCAGCTGCGCGACCAGCTCTGGGGCGAGAGCCGCTACAACCTCCAGATTTCGCCGTTAAACGTGCAGCTTCAACCCTATGTGCCCGGTGCCAGCGGAGTCGCCGAAAACGATCCGTTGCGCGACTACTACCTGGACATGACCAATCTGCGCGACACCGACGAACTAGAAGTGGAACGCCTGTTGGCGAGCTTCTGGTCGCGCATGCGCGGCGATCACCTCGGCGAACGCAACGAAAATTGGGATCCGGAGCAGAAACGCGCCGCCTTGGAGCTGTTCGAGCTGGACCAGGAGGCCTCTTCGCTCAGCCTGCATACCATCAAACGGCGCTATCGCCAGTTGGTCAGCATTCACCACCCCGACCGTGGCGGCAGTACGACCCGCCTTCAGTCAATCAATCTGGCGATGGAAATACTGCAACGCTATTACCGATAGGTTCATAGCTTCCAATTGCTCTAATCAAGCCCAGTGCGCCGTACCGTCCACTCCCTATACTGCGACTTAAGGTCGCACGCCCGTCCTACTGACGGCACGCCAGGCGAAGCGACCCTCCAAAACTGAGGAGACGCTGGCATGATCAATCACGTTTGGGGACTGTTTGCACACCCGGGCCAGGAATGGCAGGAAATCACTGGAGAGGAGCGTGAGGTCGGGCATTTGCACCTGGGAGAGGTGCTGGTACTCGCAGCGATACCGGCGATATCGGCGTTCATCGGAACCACCCAGATCGGTTGGAGCATTGGCGGTGGCGAGGCGGTAAAGCTCACCGAAAGCAGTGCATTGCAACTCACCTTGCTGTCCTACCTCGCCATGCTGTGTGGCGTGGCCGTGATGGGCGCCTTCATCCACTGGATGTCACGCACCTATGACGCAAACCCGACGCTGGTGCAGTGCATCGTGTTTGCCGCATATACCGCCACGCCATTGTTCGTCGGCGGCCTGGCCGCGCTCTATCCGCACATCTGGCTGGGCATGATCGTGGGTACGGCGGCAATCTGCTACACGACCTACTTGCTCTACGTTGGCCTACCGACATTCATGAACATCCCTTCCGACGAGGGCTTCCTGTTCTCGAGTTCAGTGTTGGCTGTCGGGCTGGTCGTGCTTGTGGCGATCCTCGCGCTGTCAGTAATCATGTGGGGCATGGGGGTTGGCCCGATCTACGTACGCTAGCCTTGCCACGATACGGGCCGACGCGGAGGCCTCCGCGTCGGCCCGTTTTTGCCTGCGACATGGTGGCGTTGAATCCCTGTCGCGCTTGAGCGTCTATACCAGCAAGACCTGCGCTCAAGCATCGGCATTAGGAGGCCCCCATGACCCCAGAATTCATCAGCTTGTTCACCCGGCCCGACCGCGCCTGGGAAACGATCCGTCAGAAGGAAGACGCCCACAGCCTGCATTACCTGATGCATTTGCTGCTGCTGGCGCTGATTCCTGCCGTATGCCTGTTCATAGGTGTCACCTTTGTAGGATGGAGCCTGGTGGACGCCGAACGTGTCCGACTCGATTTTGCCAGCGCTTTTCAGCTATGCCTGTTGCTGTACATCACCATTATCGTCGGCACAGTGATCATGGGGTTTTTCGTAAGGTGGATGGCGCGCGCGTTTGAAGTACGCCCGAATCTGAACCAGTGCATTGGTTTCATCGCTTACGTCATCACCCCCTTCCTGCTCGCCGGCGTGACCGGGCTGTACCCGAATCGCTGGTTCGCAGCGATCGTTCTCCTCATAGCAGGCATCTACTCCACTTACCTGTTGTTCACTGGCCTACCAGCCTTCATGCGCCAGCGCAGCTCGCAAAGCTTTCTCTATGCCAGTTCGATCTGGGGTGTGGCACTGCTGGTGATGGTGACGGTGCTGGTATCCATGATTCTATTCTGGTCTCAATTTCTGCAACCCAATTACGAACGCACCGTGCAAGCGAACCAGAGCTACGGCACCCAGGAAGAACGACCTCAGGAGGAGCCCGGCGGTCTCTGAACGATTGTCAGCCTGGCGGATTGCGGCATAATTCGGGGCTTCTTCGGAGGCCCCTATGCCCGACCAGCTACACGCCCGAGTCGAGGCCTGCTATGAACAGGCCGAGGCTTTTTTCAACAAGCGCTTCGAACGACCGAAAGTCAGCTTCAAATTGCGCGGGCAGAAAGCCGGCGTTGCGCATCTGAACACCAACCTGCTGCGCTTCAACCCGCAGCTGTATCAGGAAAACCGCGAGCACTTCCTCAAGCAGACCGTGGCTCACGAGGTGGCGCATTTGGTCGCTCACCAGATGTTCGGCGGCCGGATTCGCCCCCATGGTGAAGAGTGGCAATTGATCATGCGCGGCGTATACGAGCTGACCCCTGATCGCTGCCACAGCTACGAGATCACCCGGCGTCAGACGAGTGCTTACATCTACCGGTGTGCCTGTCCCGAGCGAGATTTTCCCTTTACCGCCCAGCGCCACGCATTGGTCCGCAAAGGCCGTCGCTACTTCTGCCGCACCTGCCGCGCCACCCTGGACTTCAGTGGCGAGCAGCGAATCGACTGACCGATTGGCCGCCGCGCTATAGCCGTCTGGCGCGCCAGGCTGCGATCACGAACAGCGCAGCGAGCACCGCCATCAAAGGCAGCCATCCCGCATGCTCCCATACGTAGCCGGCGGCGTAGCCGACCACACTCGACCCGAGATAATAGGCACACAGGTAGAGCGCCGACGCCTGCGCCTTGGCGCCCTTGGCATGCACGCCGACCTGCCCGCTGGCCACGGCATGTGCAGCAAAGAAGCCCAAGGTGAATAACGCCAGCCCCATCACGATTGCTATCAGCCAGGGCGTCGAACACAGCCCTACGCCTAACAGCATCAGCGCGATACCGCCTTGCAGTACGCTTCTCGCACCCAGGCGTGGCACCAGCCGCCCGGCCCAACCCGCACTGAATATGCCGGCCAGGTAAACAGTGAACAGCAGACCGATAACCGTTGAGGAAAGGCCGAACGGCGCGCCGGCCAGACGAAAGCCGATGTAGTTGAACAACGCGACGAAGCCGCCCATCAGCAGAAAAGCCTGAAGGAAAAGATTGCGCAGGATCGGGTTGCTCAGATGCTCAGCAAAGTTGCTCAGCAGTCCGCGCAGAGAGAGCGGTTGTGGCTTGAAATGGCGGGACGCGGGAAGCAGCCAGACGAAGGCCCCCAACGCCACCAGTCCTAAACCGGCAATTCCACCCAGCGCCAGTTGCCAACCGCCAAGATCGCTCAGCAGGCCCGACAACAGTCTGCCCAGGAGCCCACCGAGGGCCGTTCCGCCGATATACAGCCCCATCGCCGCAGGCAACGACTCAGGATCGAACTCCTCCCCCACGTAGGCCATCGCTAAAGCTGGCAAGCCACTGAGTGCAAGTCCCAACAATGCCCGTAATACAAGCAACAGGGTCCAGGATTCGACCATTGCACAGGCAAGACCAAGCAGCCCAGCCAGCATAAGCGCTAGCGCCATGACCCGCTTGCGCCCCCAGCTTTCTGCCAAGCCACCTGAAATCAACAGGCAGAGCGCCAGTGACAGCGTGGTCAATGACAGGGCCAAGCTGCTGGTGGCGGCTGACACGGAGAAATGCGAGGCCAACAGCGGCAGCAATGGCTGTACGCAATAGAGCATGGCAAAGGTTGCGAACCCTGCGCAGAACAGGGCCAGCGTTGCTCGGCGGTATTCGGTCGTGCCGCGTTTCAGGTGGGAATCAAGCGAGTCACAAGACATGAAAACAATCTCTACGCCCGCGCAACACGGGCCCAAAAAACCCTCACAGGCTAGCACAACCTAGGTATCAGCAAGCTGCCTGCATACCGTCCCAGAGCCTCGTACCCAGGCAATCGGCTATCGGCGCGATGGACGAAACACATCCAGCACGAGCCAGTTCATTGCGCCAGATCAATATAAGTGGTTTTAGCCCCTATAGCCCTTAGTCAAATAGACAGCTGACTTTGATTAAGCTGGGAACGCTTACTAGACTCCCACTACGCCACTCGGATTAAAGGTGAACGTAGTGCCGCACCATACCGACCCCGCACCTGTGGGAAAGCCGGAAGAAACACGGCTATTTGTCTTTCTGCTGGTTTTCCTGTTCCCCCTTCTAAGCGTCCTGACCGTATCCGGCTATGGCTTCATCGTCTGGATAAGCCAGCTGTTCTTTGGCCCACCCGGCCCGCCGAGCTGATTGCTCGAGATCGGAAGACCCCCTCCATTCATTGCTTGCTCGTTTCAGGGCAGGCGGAGCTTCATAAGAAAAAATGACCAATGCCTTGCATATCGCGAGCCTGCTCGTGCACTGCCGCCCCGAGCTACTCGATGCGGTGAAACAGAACCTGCTGCTATTGCCCGGCACGGAGCTTCATCAGGAAAGCGCCGCCGGAAAAGTAGTGGTGGTTCTTGAGGCGGAGCATGAAAGCCGCATTCTCGACACCATCAGCCACATCCAACAACTGCCTGGCGTCCTCAACGCTGCCCTGATTTACCACGAACTCCTCAGCCCCGAAGGAGAGCCTGAATGAGCCTCACACGACGTCAATTCGCCAAAGCCAACGCCGCGGCCATCGCAGCAAGCGTGGCTGGCATGCCTATCGCTACCAGTGCTAGCAACCTCGTTACTGATCCGCAGGCGACGGCGCTCAAGTGGCACAAGGCGCCGTGCCGGTTCTGTGGCACCGGCTGCGGCGTGATGGTCGCCACCAGCGGCGACCGCGTGGTCGCCACGCATGGCGATGTCAAGGCAGAGGTCAATCGCGGTATCAACTGCGTCAAAGGCTATTTCCTGTCGAAGATCATGTACGGCTCCGACCGTCTGACTGAGCCGCTGTTGCGGATGAAGGATGGCAAGTACGACAAACAGGGCGAGTTTCAACCTGTAAGTTGGGAGCAGGCCTTCGACATCATGGAAGAGAAATACAAGACCGCGATGAAGGACCACGGCCCCACTGCTGTCGGCATGTTCGGTTCCGGCCAGTGGACCGTGTGGGAAGGCTATGCGGCCAGCAAGCTAATGAAGGCCGGTTTTCGTTCCAACAACCTCGACCCAAATGCGCGGCACTGCATGGCGTCTGCCGCTGTCGGCTTCATGCGCACCTTCGGCATGGACGAGCCCATGGGCTGCTACGACGATATCGAAGCCGCGGACGCATTCGTGCTTTGGGGCTCGAACATGGCCGAGATGCATCCCGTGCTCTGGACCCGCGTGACCGACCGCCGCCTTAGCGCGCCGCATGTAAAAGTCGCTGTGATGTCGACCTTCGAGCACCGCAGCTTCGATCTTGCGGACATACCGATGGTGTTCACGCCGCAGACCGACCTGGTGATCCTCAACTACATCGCCAACCACATCATCGAGAGTGGCGCGGTCAACCAGGACTTCATCAAGAACCACACCAAGTTCGCCAAGGGCAACACCAACATCGGCTATGGCCTGCGAGCGACCGACCCGCGCGAGATGAAGGCCGAGAATGCCGCTGCGGCAGGCGGCTGGACCGACATCAGCTTTGAAGACTATGCCGAGTTCCTCAAGCCATACACCCTGGAGCGTGCGGCGCGGGAATCGGGTGTTCCGGAAGAGCGTCTGCAGATGCTGGCGGAACTCTATGCCGATCCGAAAACAAAAGTGATGTCGTTCTGGACCATGGGTTTCAACCAGCACACCCGCGGGGTCTGGGCGAACAACATGATCTACAACATTCATCTGCTCACCGGGAAAATCAGCGAGCCCGGCAACAGCCCCTTCTCGCTTACCGGACAACCATCGGCCTGCGGCACGGCACGCGAGGTCGGCACTTTTTCGCACCGCTTGCCTGCGGACATGGTCGTCACCAACCCCAAGCATCGGGCCGTCACCGAGAAGATCTGGAAACTGCCCGAAGGCACCATCCCGGAAAAGCCCGGCTTCCATGCCGTGCAACAAAGCCGCGAGCTCAAGGACGGTGGCCTGAGGGTCTACTGGACCCAGGCGACGAACAACATGCAGGCCGGCCCCAACATCATGCAGGAAGTGTTGCCCGGTTGGCGCAACCCGGAAACCTTCATCGTTGTTTCTGACGTGTATCCCACGGTCTCGGCACAGGCTGCAGACCTCATCCTTCCCGCTGCGATGTGGGTGGAGAAGGAAGGTGCCTACGGCAATGCCGAGCGTCGCACCCATTTCTGGCACCAGCTGGTCAGCCCTCCAGGTGAAGCGCGCTCGGACCTCTGGCAATTGATGGAATTCTCCAAACGCTTTACCACCGATGAAGTCTGGCCTGCCGAGCTGCTGGCCAAATCACCGGAGCTGAAGGGCAAGACGCTGTTCGAGGTGCTTTTCAAGAACGGTCAGGTCGACACCTTCCCCGTTTCGGATATCGAAGAAGGCTACCGGAACCAAGAGTCAGAGGACTATGGCTTTTACGTCCAGAAAGGCCTGTTCGAGGAATACGCTCAGTTTGGTCGCGGTCACGGTCACGACCTCGCCGATTTCGACCGTTACCATCAAGAGCGCGGCCTGCGCTGGCCGGTTGTAGACGGCAAGGAAACCCTCTGGCGTTACCGTGAAGGTCATGACCCCTACGTCGAGAAGGGCTCAGAGGTCCAGTTCTACGGCTATCCGGACAAGCGGGCGATCATCTTCGCACTGCCCTACGAGGCACCTGCAGAGATGCCGGATGAAGAATATCCGTTCTGGCTCAGTACCGGCCGCGTGCTGGAGCATTGGCACACCGGCAGCATGACCCAGCGTGTCGACGAGCTACACCAGGCTGTGCCGGATGCGCTGGTGTACATGCATCCGGACGATGCGCGCGAGCTCAAGGCCCGCCGCGGCAGCGTGGTCAAGGTCATCAGTCGACGTGGTGAAATGCAGGCTCGCATCGAAACCCGTGGCCGCAACAAGCCACCGAAGGGGCTGATCTTCGTGCCCTTCTTCGATGCCAACAAACTGATCAACAAGGTCACCCTCGACGCTACCGACCCGATCTCCAAGCAAACCGACTTCAAGAAGTGTGCCGTGAAGATCGAAGTGGTCAGCATCGCCTGAGGAGAGTCACCATGAAATTTCGTTTACTGCCTTTGATGCTCCTCGCGGTATTTGGCGTGGCCGTCGCAGCCGGGCCCGATTACCCACTGGATGCGCCCGCCCCGGATGGTCGCCGGCCGGGCGGCACCATCACCCAGGAGTTCACCCCGCCTCCGCTCAAGGATGAGGAAAACAAGGATCTGAAGCGCGAGCGCAACTATCCGGAGCAGCCACCGACTATTCCGCACACCATTCGCGGCTATCAGGTCGATATAAACGGCAACAAGTGTTTGTCCTGCCACAGCCGTGCCAACAGTGCTCGCACTCAAGCGCCAATGATCAGCATCACCCACTTCACCGACCGCGATAGCCAGACGCTCGGCGCTGTTGCCCCGCGTCGCTACTTTTGCACCCAGTGCCATGTGGTGCAGCACGACGTGAAACCGCTGGTAGAGAACGACTTCGAGAACATCGACGAGCTGCTCTATCACGAAAACCAGCAGAACGAACAGTGAGGACGCCTGGATGAAGTCGATACTGTCGTTCCTCAAGCGTTACTGGACGGTGCTGCGCCGACCGAGCGTGCACTACAGCCTGGGCGTCCTGACGCTCGGGGGGTTTCTTGCTGGCATCATCTTCTGGGGCGGGTTCAATACCGCGCTGGAGGCGACCAATACCGAAGCCTTCTGCATTTCCTGTCACGAGATGGAAGACAACGTGTACATGGAGATCAAGGACACCATCCACTACACCAACCGCTCCGGCGTCCGCGCGACCTGTCCGGATTGCCACGTGCCACACGAATGGACAGACAAAATCGCGCGCAAGATGCAGGCTTCGAAAGAGGTCTGGGGAAAGATCTTCGGCACCATCAGCACGCGGGAAAAATTCCTCGGCATGCGCCGGGAAATGGCCGAGCGTGAATGGCGTCGTCTGAAGGCCAATGACTCGCTGGAGTGCCGCAACTGCCACAACTACGAGTTCATGGATTTCACCCGCCAAAGCAAACGCGCGGCCGAGTTCCACTCCAAAGCGCTAGGCAAAGGCGAAGCGACCTGCATCGACTGTCACAAGGGCATCGCCCACCGACTGCCAGACATGCACGGCGTTCCGGGCTGGTAACTCTAAGAGCGGCGCTGATCCTGATGGGCAGCGCCGAATCATCATCGATGAACCTGAGCCCAGGGACGGGCTCAGGTACTCAGACCGCCTTGATTCACATCCCCACCGAAACGCTTCCGGCTCCTGCCCGCGCTTTACCCGCTGAACAACCTTGTTGCACCTCTGTCGAACTCCGGCTAATTATCGGAACGTCTCGATACCAACGACAACAAGGAGTCCACCATGCGTTATCAACTGTTCGGTGCAGCCCTGATGGCCGTCAGCGCCGTCGCTCACGCTGAGATCCAGACTCAGGAAATCCCCTACACCGCAGCCGACGGCACCAAGATGGTTGGCTATTACGCCTACGACGACGCTATCGAAGGCCAGCGCCCAGGCGTCGTGGTGGTCCATGAATGGTGGGGCCTCAATGACTACGCCAAAAGCCGCGCCCGTGACTTGGCCGGACTGGGTTACAGCGCCCTGGCAATCGATATGTATGGCGAGGGCAAGAACACCGAGCATCCGAAGGACGCGATGAGCTTTATGAAAGCCGCCCTGGCCGACGCCGACGCGGCCAAAGCCCGCTTCAACGCCGGTGTGGATCTGCTCAAACAGCAACAGCAGACCGACGGCGCCAAACTCGCCGCCGTTGGCTACTGCTTCGGCGGCAAGGTCGTGCTGGACATGGCCCGCCAGGGCGTACCACTCGAAGGCGTTGTCAGCTTCCACGGCGCCTTGGCCACCGAAACCCGCGCAGCGCCGGGCAGTGTCAAAGCGCGCGTACTGGTCGAACACGGCAGCGCGGACAGTATGGTCAGTGCCGAAGACGTCGCCGCCCTGAGCGCCGAAATGGTCAAAGCCGGCGCCGACTATCAATTCGTCAACCTGCCAGGCGCCAAACACGGCTTCACCAATCCAGGGGCTGACAAGTTTCAGGAAAAAGGCGTCGATGTGGCCTACAACAAAGCCGCCGACGAGCGCTCATGGAATGACATGCAACGCTTCCTCGACGAAACGTTCGACAGCAGCCGCCCTTAACCCAATGGCTTGATACGCCGGCCATGGTTGCGAAGGGGCTGGATGCTTCTGTTGCCGGGGATGTTCGAAACGCCATGAACACGCTAGATAAGCAGGCGTGTTTTGGTGCTGTGGCGTAAGGAACCGCTTGGTGGCTTGGGTTCGTTGATGCTTCACATTGACGTGGTCCTTCGCGGCTCCATCCGGCAACAACCGTAGCTGTCTGACGGCCCAGCCTCTCCCCGTTTGGGGAGAGGCTTGGGGAACACCGCCATCCAAGCCCACCCCGCACACGCCGCTGGTTTTTTTACTTATCCCGGTGTTCCGCCTCCCAGAGCAGCCTCTGCCCGGCTCCCGTGCTAGCATTACGGCCCACCGCAACTCCCCCCATTCCGAATCGATCGCGAGTCATGGCCGAACACGATTTTCGCTACACCCTGCTCAACCCAGGACACACCCTGACCGAATGCCGCGCCTTGGCGCCGGGCCGTTACCAGGTCACCGGCAACGGTGGCAATGTTCGCTCAGGCGACGTCCTTATCGTCACGCTTAAAGGCAGCCGAGACCTCTCCCAGCGCCTGACCGTCGACAAGGTTCGCCACCTGATCAACCCGCCAGGCCAGTGGATGGCCGTGGCGAACGGGCCGGTGTTCAAGGAACTGGCGATCATCAACTGGCAGGTCGGCTGCGACGGTTGCGGTAAGCAACTGGATTTCGAATTCGCCGTAGACGCCGCCAAGGGCGAAGTCGCGCGCGCGCCAGCGGCCGAAGCCAGGATTGCCGAACTGGGCTGGGCGAACGACACCGGCCGACACCTCTGCCCAGCCTGCCAGAGGGCAAAGTCATGAAAAAAACTATCCTGGCCGGCTTGTTCTTCTTGTCCGTAACCGGTTGCTCGGTCGAACCCTTAACCCTGCAGAACGAAGTCACCTATATCGCCGAGTGGATCGGTGACGAGCCCGTGGTAGGCCGTAACCCTGTGTCGCTGACCTTCAGCGAAGACCGCGCCTACGGCAACGCCGGTTGTAACCACTGGTTCGCCAGCTACCAGCTCGACGGCCAGAAGCTGCGCTTCAGCGAAATCGGCAGCACGCGCAAGATGTGCGCCGAACACATCATGAAGCAGGAACAGCACTTCCTCGAACTGCTCTCGCAAATCGAACGTTGGGACGTATCCAAGATCGACCAACTGCGCTTCTGGCCCACCGAAGGCGCACCGCTGCGAGTCTGGCCAGAGCAGAACTGAACTGCGCCAAAGTTGGGCACGCCAGCTATGGTGTGCCCCCTGAGCAAGCGCAAAGTCTCAGCCGTAGCCAGCACCTGTAGCCCACGGCCCGCCTCAGGAATCAGGCGTACCGCTCGGGGCGCTTTCATTCAGCCCCGACAAACCCAACTGAAACCCGCATAGCCACTGCAACCTAGGGCACGCAGCAAAACCTCGGGACTGGTTCTGTGTGTGACCGGTTGCGACCGCTGCCATAGTTGGCGGAATTGGCACGCCCTCTGCAATAACCCAGGTAACCAGTTTTGGGGACCCTGGTACAGGCAGGCCAGGGATTCCCCTCTTTTACACCCGCCAAAAGGGCCGCTCAATCAGAGGCCCTTTCTTTTGCATGATGCGATGAGAAGCCTGGTTGGCTCAGCGATAGACCTCGCGGCGGTAAATCAATGGTTTAGAGCCTTTATAGATACCGAAAGTGGCGAGGCCACTAGGCTTATCCAATCCTCCATCGCCATCCTGATCATATTCCAGCCATGGCGGCACACCATCGTATGTCAGCAAAACTCTGCCACCGCTTCCATCTGCTGGAGCTTTCACTAAATATTGGCCGCTACCAGCGGCAGCTTGATACGACCCGGGCTCCAAAGAAGGCGAGTCACTTCCAGCACTAGTGCGCTGGTAGTCTCCTAGGCTGGCAGCCCCGAACTGAGTGCAATTATCAAGCGCATTGGGCACATAGCTACTCCCATCGAAGAAGGCTGTCGCAAAAGGCAGCACCAAATCCTGCAGCTCAGAGCCATGGGCATTGCCAACCTTAGCCAAACCGAGGCGGAGCTCGGGTAACAGGCTGGGACCCGCGGTCGCGCTGATACCCGCCAGCCCATCCACTACTGAGCCGCTCACGCCCTCGCTATCAGTTGCGGTAACCCGGATAGCCAACTTGTAGGGGGCTTCTGGTTTATCGAAACGGAAGCTCAAAGCACTATTCTTGTATGCTAGGTATCCATCTTCCTTGCCTGCAGCTACCTCTACAGTGCCGCTCCCAGCAGTGATCAGGTTCAGCCCGTTGCCATCATCAGCATAGGCCAGCCGATCACCTTCCAGCTTAGCGAAGCTGCCCTTGTAGTTTCGTGTGAGGCCACCAGCTCTATTGCGGGCTGACAGGACACCCTCCACTGCGAAAGGCTGGCCTTCTTTACCCAGCTGTAGCGGAGGCCCGCCTTTATTAACCAATCCTGCGTAGATGAAGCCGCCACAGCTTGGCGTTACCAACGGATCCTCAAGGAGAAAACTGGCCGGAATGAACCGACCAACCCTCTCGCTCCGGCTTACCGCATGGCTCATGTCAGCGCCCAGATAAGACGGGGGCGCGGCTATCAGCTGGAAAACTCCTACCTCGCTTATAGACTGGCGGATCACCAACGAGCCGCCCTCCAGATGGTCATAAAGGGTGACGCTCAACACGTCCTTATCATAACCACCGTTAAGTTCATCGAGCGTCAGGGCAATACCGGGTTGCTGGTAGTTCGGCGTGGTTAAGTTGTCGCATATGGCGCCAGCCTGCAGGGGTGGGGCAGCATTGCTGGTCGAAGTCCAGATCACTGGTTTAATGGTCAGGTCGAAGCTGTCGCCGGCACGCACCCCGCCGGGAAACAGGCTTGAGGTCGCACTGTAATCTGTGCCCTGCTCCGCTGCGGTCTGCAAACACAGGCCATAGGGTCGCGCAACGAAGTTCGCGCTGCCTTCCATCCTGAGCAGCTCGTCACTGCCGCCCGGTTTACCCGGATTGGCCGCACCAACATAGCTAGCTTTTAGACCAACCTCACCGGCATCGGCATAGACGACCTCTATGGGCGCCTTGGCCTCGCTACCAAAGGACAAAACGACATCCTCGATATCGCCGGATGCTCCATCGGCCCCCGGCGACAGAGCAACACCGGCGACCGATAGCTTACGACTGCCGGTACCTGGCGTAACGTAAGTCGCACTAAACTGCAGTACGCGAGGCAACTCACCGTTGAATGCAGGCACGCAGGCCTTGGTTTTATCATCTTTCTTTACAGCGTGGATGAACGCCTGCTGCGGTTTGCCGGCGATCATCGGCGTCAGCTCGGAGAATATGAAACCGCTGTCTGTCACCTCTAGGGTGCAGTCGGCAGGCGCGCAGACGTAGTTCGCGCCAGATACGCCGAGCGTTTGTGCACCAGCTTGGCGCTTTAGGTAGGCCGTCAAGATGTCGCTATTGGCGAAATTCTTCTGATCGCCACCAACCCAGGCTCCCGAGGGAGTCAGAGCGACGCTTTCGTCGGTTGTCATTGTGCTGCTGCAACTGCTGTCAGCGCAGGCGGTGACAGTGACCGGGATGGCATTGCAACTTAGCATCGGCGTCGAGAAGCCGAGACGGTAATGATGAACGCTGTTTGCCTGGCAAGGATGGCGGTCGGCAATCAGCGCGGCAAAATCCCCAGCACCGAGCGTGACCTGGTACAAACGCACCTCATCGATAAAGCCTGCTAGACCATTCGAGCCATCGCCGCCGACCCGCAACTCGGAAGTGTTCGACGCGGTTTGCCCCCAGTATTGCCCCGAGGTTTGTGCGGACTTATCCTCTACATCGCCGATAAATATCCGCCCCGAAAGCTGATCACGCGCCAGAAAGGCACTTGATAACTCAAGCACGAAGCCCACGTGGGTCCAATCATCCAAGGGTAGGGAGCTCGTCGAGGTGACCGTTAGGGTTTCGGTGTAACTGCCGAAGCCCAACAAATTGCTATATCTGAACTGTGCAGTAAGCACTAGCCGCCTGCTGCTATCCAGCTCTAGCCGGTAATTGCTGCCCTTGTCCACTAGGACGACACTGCGCGCCGGTGTTTGTGTCGGCCTGATCCAGAACCCCATGCTCAGGGCGGAGTCGAAATCCAGCGGGGCGGTATCCCCAACCCGTACATGGCTGCCGCCAGCAAAAACGCCGTACCCGCAAGTGCCAAGCCCACCCAAAGGTTCCCGTGCTGGCAGGGTCCTGGCTGTGGTTGCCCCATTCACCGCAATACCATGCAAGGCGTTGCCGCTGGCATCAACTACTTCGCTGGCAGTCCCACTCCAAGCGCTCTCATCCATCGACCAGGCGAGTCGCACACCTGCCGGTGGAGGAAGGCGGCAGGCCTCTGGAGGGGTGGAGCCCGGCGTACAGGTGCCGTACACCACGCTGGGGCTGTTCACCTGAACAGTGGAGTAGCTAGGAGCGATGAAATCTCCGTAAGCAACCGTAGCGTTCAACGTCACCGCTCCGTTGATAGCTGCGACGCTGACGGGAGCGCTTGCTGTGCCGAGCGTACTGTTATTAAAGGTGATGATGCTGGCTCCGACCGAACCGGCGGTCATGGTCACTGCGGAAAAGACTGCAGGGTTGTTGTTGGCGTAAAAGCTGCCGGCAATCGTTCCGCCCGAGATATCGAGACCTGAATGCCCACGCGCTCCGCCAAGCAGGTCGGTGTCGTTACTGGTCACCATGCAGCAGTCGCTGGTCACCAGTCCGCTGACGCTGCCGCCCGACAGATTGATCAAACCGGTCGCTGCGCTCACCGAGCCGGTGATCTCTGTGCCGCTAGTTGTCACGCCGTTTCTGCCAGACACATTCCCCTGCACGCTCCCACCGGTCAGCTTAATGCTGCCATTGCTGATAACCGAGCCCGATACCGTAGCGTTAGCTAGATTGATAAGTCCGCTGCTCGACGTCAGCGATCCATTAATCGTATTTGTGCCACTCGCGCTCAGAGTTCCGTAACTGGTCTGCAGGCTAATGTTCTTTGCGGCTGTCCCTATGGTGTTGCCGCTCAGCGTAATGCTATCGCTGGCAACGACTGTGATATTGGTCAGAGACTCGTTACCGGTCCTTACGGCCAGCACGTCCCCAGCTGCCAGCGTGATGTTGCCATTGCATGTGAAGGTGCTACCGCTCCGGCTCCAGCTTCCCGAGCAGGCGTTCGGGCTCCCTTCCGGGGTCGCCACAGGGGCGGAGTAACCGCCACCGCTGCGAAAGGTGTAGGTCGCCGCCTCCGCCATGTTGGCCAGTAGGAGAGCAACCAGCAGAAACAGATAGCTTCTTTTACTCATTGCATTTTGCCTCATGGCTTACCTCTCCACTACAGCGCTCAAACTGCGGAAGGCATAGTCAGAGCGACCGCCCGGCGTGCCATTCTGCGCCACAGCGGTAATGCGGTAGATCTGAACCGTCGCACCTGTCTCGTCCGTATAACTGTCGACGGGACAGTTCATTGTCACCGCCACTGTGAATTCGGCCAGATTGCTATCCGCCAGGTTTGGAAGACCATCGTTTACGCACACGTTTGCGGTTGCCAGCGTAATACCCCACTCCAGCCCCGCCCGCGCAGCCTGGTACGCGCGTGCCTGCTGGATCGACAGACTGTTGGTTTCATGTTGCACAGTGGACAGGCGAGCCATGGTGGCAATCACCGCCGCGATGACGACGATGAGGAACATCGCTGCGACCAAGGCGAAGCCTTGCTGACGAGGATCAGGGCGCATTGTCCACCTGTACTTGCCGGAACAACTCGATGCTCTCACCATCAGTCAGCCGTAGAGTCAGACTAACCAACCCTGCGCGGCGCTGACTACCGGCCTGGTAGCTAAAGCGGCAGTCCGTGACGTTGTCTACCACCACGTGGCTCGCATCGGCGGTGAAGGCCGGCGTCAGGCTGGCGCGAGTGAAACGCAGCAGCCTGCGGTTGAGCAGATCGCAGCGGTAACCGACGACTTCATCGGCGAGGTAGAAGCGTCGCTGGGGGGAGGAGAAGGCAAAGGCGAAACTGCCCGCTGGCGCCGTGACCGTGATAAGCGTAGAGCGGACATCGGACATCGCCGAAAAGCTACTGCCCTGAGGAGTGATCACATGTCTTCCTGTCGTTGCGTCCGCTGCTGCCCATAAGTTGCTTCCCCTGACCGGACTCCCGTCGCTTTCCGCGCCCGTGTTGTACACCACTAACCAGCGCACATCCTCAATAGTCAAATCAGGCTCCAGCACTCGGAATGTCTGGCAATCATTGCCAGGCGCCGTGCACTCGTCAGCTGTACCAAGAGCGAAATGCAGGCCTTCACCGTCAAGTCGATTGGGCAGATAACGTCCGCCATGACGAGCGTTTAGGAGCTCCAGAGTGTGGTTTGTGTTTTTGTCGACCCGCACCGAATTGGGCACTGCGCGGCGGATGTCGCGGGCCATCCGGTCTAGCGCCAATGCCGCCTGATCGACCAGCTCGGCCCTGCTGCCCTGAGCGACGAAGCCCTCCAGCGGTCTCGATAGCACCGTAGTGATCATCACGGCGACCACTGCGCTGAGGGCGATAACCAAGATCAACTCGATCAAGGTAAAACCAGCGCAGCGGCGCATCAGTAGTTCCCCCGATAACCACCAAGGATCAGCGCCTGCCCGGCCGGGTCAGTCACCCGCACTTCGACGTAGCGTGCTGGTACGGTAGCTGCGCTGCCAGCCAGGCCTTTGGCGGTGACATCCACTTGCACTCGGTAGCCTGCCAACTGGGTCAGCTCCTTATCCAGGGCGTCGCGCGGCGGCTTGTCATTCAGGCCATCATAATCGGAGACGTCGTCAAAACAGGCGCGACCGCAGGCGGCCGTTGCGCTTGGGCCGGTATAGGCCTGGGCGAGAATTTCTTCTAGGTAGGCTTCGGCCAGCATCAGGCTCTGCTGCCGCAGCATCGGATCGGCGGAGCGAGCGGTGATGGACGCCATGGCGGAAAACAACGCGGCAGCAGCGATGCCGATGATGACGATGGAGATGACCAGTTCGACGAGGGTCATGCCGTTTTGCTGGCGGGGCGCGGCAAGTGCCGGAGGACGGTTTGGTTGCCGGGGGGCTGCAAGCGGCGGCATGGTCAGTTCCCTCTGCAGTCAGCGGCGGTGACGGGCAGGCGGCCGCTGTTGCTCAGCGGGAGGAACTGCGGTGCATCACCTAGTTTTCCGGTCGGCCACACTGCTTTTGTAGGGGCGAATTTATTCGCCTGGCCGTGTGCGATCAGCCCATTCGGAAGGGGTGACAGGCCTTGCAGTGTCAGACCACTTGGGTTGAGGCTAGGGTGTTTGTCGTCGCGCCGCAGGTGTCCAGGCGTTCGGTGCCGGGCAAATAAATTTGCCCCTATGGGAAACGAGGTGCAGGCGATCAGTTGGGTAGTCATGGGCTGACCTCAATAAAGCCAGTGGCGCGATGGATTTTCATTTTGAAACTGGATTCACCAATTTCCAGCTCATCGATACCCTGCGCCGGACAAAATTCTGTAGTAGAAACACAGCCAAGAGAATTGAAAACAACCGTAAAGGGAGCAGAGCCAATCTTTTTGACCTGCTGCGGATTAGCAACTGCATAATCGCCAGGCACAGTTTCACCTGGACCTTTAGCGCCACAATTATTGGAATAACGCAATGCAGCCCCAGATGCACTAATCTGGACCTGAATATAACATCCACTGGCCACTGCCAGTTTCTGTGCATAGCGAACAGTCGAGAGCCCTTCTTCAAAATAGAAGCGTTCATCGAAGTTGTTTTTGGTAAAGAAACGCGGCCCTACCACGGCGGCGAGAATGCCGATGATGACGAGCGTCATGATCAACTCGACGGTCGTAAAACCGCGTTGCTTATCCATTGGCAGGCCCATTTATAGAAGCGGGTTGGCGAACGGAATTGACTAGCATTTGGGAATACCGCAACCCGGTCAAAAGCCGGGTTGCGGTACTGCCTCGTGGGCCGGGTGCAACCCGCCGAATCAAGGCGAAGTCACCACCAGCGGCGGGTTGCACCCGCCCTACGTCGCTGACTTCGTTTGTGTTCATGCCCTCATAAACATCCCCGGCTAATGTCCTTATTTCGCAAACAATAGGGGATTCCTCGGCTGAGCAGAAATCAGGCGGCTCGGCTAGCGAGTCGCAATTGCGTTCTTTCAACAAGTTATAACCGCGGTCACGGACCGATATTTGAACGGCACACCCGCTGGCAATTGCAAACTTTTGCGCATAACGCACCGCCGCAATTGTTTCTTCGAAGAACAGGCGCTCGCCGTAATCCTTTCTCTCGAAAAAACGCGGCCCAACCACAGCAGCGAGAATGCCCATAATCACGATGGTCATGACAAGCTCGACGATGGTGAGGCCGCGTTGGTATTTCATGTGAAGCTCTTGTTCAAACGCAAGCTAAGGCCAGCCATAACGTAGGGCGGATGAAACTTGCCGGGCGATGAGCCCGCGAATTGCGCCTCCGGAGTGCTTCCAACCGTTGTGCAAGCCGTCAGGATTCGGTGGGTTGCCCCGCCCCACGCGTTCTTTATTTACAGTTCGACACATCTACAGCGATGGTGGGAGCAGCACCAGACTCCGCCTCTGTATATTTGACTTGGCAATTTGCAGCGGTAGTTACGCCCTTCGCAGTTATTGTTGCAGGCGCGCCCGCTACAGCAACCACAGTAAACTCCTTATCACTAATCTGCGCAGCCTTAATAATACTCGCAGCATCAGGATAGTTATTTTTCAGAGCGATCGTCTCACCCTCTAACTTTATTGACCCGTCAGTCTCTTTCTTAACTAGGGCCTGGGCATGAGCAATGGCCGCAGCTGATTTTACAGCTCCTCCCACGCCCTGTACTGCAGCCGCCTTTGCATCTGTCCCAAAATCCGCAAACCTCGGCAAAGCAAACGCCGCCAGGATCCCCAAAATCACAATCACCATAATCAGCTCAATCATGGTGAAACCACTTTGTTGTTTCTTCATATCGATGCCCCCAAGGCAGTTGGTATTACGGATTAAAAGTAGTAACGACAGTACCGAGTACCGAGTCGTAGACGATCGTGTCGTTGTTGCCCTGCCCTTGGTAGGTATAGGTGCAGGCCTGGCCAGTGGCACCTGCTAGAGTGGCAACGTAGTCCGGCGCAGTTCCCGTGATGGTCGGCGCGGAACCTTGCAGCAGGTTGGTCCAGAGCGCCTGGCAATCGGCAATCGAACCAAGCGTATTGCCGCCGTCGATGCCAACCGGCCAGCCACTGGTATTGACGTCGACGTTGCCAGCGCCAAAACCCACAACGTTATCGTTCGACGTTATGCCCTTGCCCCGGTTAACTTCCCACTGTGCACGCGCGAGCATGACTGCGGACGCAAGCGCACCGCCGACGCCTCGCACCGAAGCCTCATGAGCATCATCTGCAACATCGATAAAGCGAGGCAACGCTACCGCTGCCAAGATGCCGAGAATGGCGATCACCACCACCAGCTCGATCATCGTGAAACCATTTTGCTTGTTCATCTCTGCTCCCATTTGGCGGTCAATACGGCTTTTCCTTGGCCGAACTGTTTTTAATTCACACCGACGTGCCTTCCGTGATTCGTCGTTGATGTTATTGCTCGGCACTGTCGCGCCAATTCCTGCCGATAAATTGACGTTTGCCCGCTGGTAAGTGCCTCTAGCAAGCTTCTAGCCAAATCCAGTTCACCCCCTCCCCTGCGCCGCGCCACCCAATTCCCACATCGGCAAAAACACACCCAATGCCAGCACCAGCACCATTACGCCCATGCAAACGATCAGGATTGGCTCGATGGCGTCCGCCAATTGCTTGAGGTCGTAGTCGACTTCCTGCTCGTAGAAGTCAGCGACTTCGATAAACAGGTCGTCCAGCGCGCCGGTTTCTTCGCCGACGGCCATCATCTGCAGCACAAGCGGGGTGAACAGGCCGGAGTTGTGGGCCGAGCGAGTCAGCGCTTCGCCGCGTTCGACGCTTTCACGAATGCCGAGAATTGCCTGACCGATGTGCTGGTTGCCGACGCTGGCGCTGTTGATCGAGAGCGTCTGCAGCAACGGCACGCCGGCGCGATACATCATCGCGAAGGTTCGAGTGAAACGCGCCAGAGCGATGCGTTCGAAGATGCCGCCGACAATGGGCAGGCGCAGTTTGATGCGGTCCCATTGGAGCCGTCCGGCATCGGTCTCGATCCATTTGAAGAAGGCGTAAAGTCCGCCAACGATGCCCAGCAGCAACAGCCACCAATAATCGCGCATGAAGTTGGAGGTGCCGATCAGCACGCGGGTGGCCCACGGCAGCTGGGCGTGGAACTGGGCGAACACCTTGGCGAAAGCCGGGATCACCAGCAGGTTGATCACCGCGAGCGCGACGCCCATGGCGACCATGACGAAGATGGGATAACGGGTCGCCTGCTTGATGCGCTTGCGGGTTTCGCGCTCCAGCTCGAGGTAGGCCGACAGCTGTTTGAAGGCCTGGTCGAGCTGGCCGGTGTTCTCGCCAACGCTGACCATGCTGACGAACAGGTTGTTGAACACTTTGGGGTGGGCGTTCAGCGCGACGGCCATGGATTGACCGCTCTCCAGGCTGGCGCGCACGTCCTGCAGGATCTGCCGAAAGAACAGGTTTCGGTTCGACTCTGCCAGACCGCCGATAGCGCGGATGATTGGCACACCGGCCTTGCTCAGGCTGAACATCTGGCGGCTGAAGATGATCAGCTCATCGAGATCGACGCGTTTGCGCCGGAGCTTCTCGCGCAGCATGGCCAACGCATCACCGCTGCCTGCTTGAGCCTCGCCGGCTTCGATTGTCAGCGGGGTGATTTGCCGTGACAGCAATTCGCCCGCGACGGTATCGGCGCTGGCACCCTCGAGCGCGCCGCTGATCTTGACGCCCTGGGCATTGCGGCCGGTGTAGCGGAAGCTAGGCATAGGCACGCCCCCCCCTGTCGCCACCAGCCGGCGCGATTCTGCACATGAACAATGGCCGCGCGGGCTCCAACCGCCCTGCGACACCAAAAGCATCGCCCCGAGGTCGGGCCTCCCACCCGAGCAGCCGGTGCACACCGAACCCTGTATGAGGCGCGCCCTCGCGGCGATTGGGGGCACCGGGAGAACGCGACCCGCCACTGGGGCGTTGGTCGCTAACCCATTCGGCGTGATTGGTATGGGCGCTGGTGTCCGAGCAGCTGCGGATCTCCAGCAAGCTGGCTCCTACCGGAGCGGCGCGGCGTGGCGCAGCCTGGGCGTTCACACCGTCACCTCGTCATCCGCCAGGGTGGCGCACACCTTGAGCACTTCATCGACGCTAGTGATGCCAGCAATGGCGTAATCCAATGCACATTCGGCCAGCGGCCGGTAATGCGGTTGCTTGCGCGCGGCTTCGGCAAAACCTTGCGGATCACCGCGGCGCAGCGCGGCGATCATCGGTTCGTCGAGTTCGAGCAACTCGTAGACGCCGATCCGGCCGCTGTAACCACTGTTGTGGCACTGGTGGCAGCCGCTGCCGCGACGGAAACGCTTGTCGGCCAGCGACCCGCCGTGCAGCGTTTCCAGCCAGACCAGCTGACGCGGATCCGGCTGGTGCTCTTCCTGGCAGTTTTCACAGACGCGACGAATGAGGCGCTGGGCCAGCACCGCGTTCAGCGCCGTGGCGACGAGGAAGGGCTCCACGCCCATGTCGATCAGGCGCATGGCCGATGTCAGGGCATCGTTGGTGTGCAACGTCGACAGCACCAGGTGACCGGTCAGCGCGGCGCGCAGGCCGATCTCGGCGGTCTCCTGATCGCGGATCTCGCCGACCAGTACGATGTCCGGGTCCTGACGCAGCGCGGCTCGCAGCACGCGCGCGAAGGTCAGCTCGATCTTGGCATTGACCTGCACCTGGTTGACACGCGGCAGGCGGTATTCCACCGGGTCTTCCACGGTGATGATTTTCTTCTCGGGACTGTTCAACTCGGAAAGTCCCGCATAGAGCGTGGTGGTTTTACCCGAGCCGGTCGGCCCGGTGACCAGCACCATGCCGTGGGGACGTTGCAGCAGACGACGGAAGCGCTCGAGCATCGCCGCCGGCATGCCGGTGCCGTCGAGCTGAAACATCGCCCCACTCTGGTCGAGCAGGCGCATCACCACCGATTCGCCGAACTGCACCGGCATCGTCGACACACGCACATCAATGTTGCGGCCCTTCACCCGGATGTTGAAGCGACCATCCTGCGGCAAACGCTTCTCCGAGATGTCCAGGCCGGACATGATCTTCAAACGCATGACCAGCGCCGACGCGACGCGATGCTCTTTCATCACCTGCTCGTTGAGTACACCGTCGATACGCTGACGGATCCGCACCACGCCTTCGTCGGGTTCGATGTGAATGTCGGAAGCTTTCATCTGCACGGCATCTTCGAACAGCGTCTGCAACAGCCGCACCACGGGCGCGTCGCTGTTGCTCTCGGCGCCGAGGCGCGACAAGTCGAAATCGCTGTCTTGCAGTTCGCCTTCCAGCTCGCCGGCCAGCGAGGCGATCTCGCTGGTGCGTCGGTAGAGCTGATCGAGGGCGCCCAGCAGCTCGCTTTCACGGACCACCGCTGGGAATACCCGCTTGCCCAGCAAACGCTCCATTTCGTCCTGGGCGAAGAGGTCGAGTGGATCGGTCATGCCGACCAGCAGACCCTCAGCCTGGCGCGACAGCACGATGACGCGGAAACGCCGAGCCATTGCCTCGGGCAGGCTCTGGGTCAGCTGATTGTCGAACTTGTAGTGTTTGAGCTCGACGAAGGGGATCTGCAACTGCTCGGAAAGCGCCCGAAGCAGGCGTCCTTCATCGATAAAACCGAGATCCAGTACCGTGCGACCGAGCTTGGAGCCGGTCCGCTTCTGGTCCTGCAATGCGAGCTGCAACTGAGCGTCACTGATCAGCCCGGCCTGGACCAGGAGGTCGCCGAGGCGAATCTTGCGCTGGCGGATGTCCTGAGTCATTGCGTCCCTCCGAGGGAACCGGCACGTTCAGTGGCGAACTGACGCGCGCTTTCATCCAGGCCCTGCCCTTGCAATGCCTGGCGATAATGCCGACCGGCCTGTGCCGGCTGATCGAGTTGTTCCAGCGCGATGGCCAGGCCGAGCTGCCATGCGCCCTGCCCTGGTTGAATAGCGACTAGCTGACGGTAGGTCGCGGCGCTTGCGGACCACTCGCCGACCTGTTGGTACAGCGCAGCAAGCAAGGCGTGATAGGCGGTGTTGCGCTGCAACGGCGGCGCGTTCTGCTGTAACGTCGTGATTGCAGCGCCTTGGTCGCCGAGTTGCAACTGGCCGCGCGCGAGCAGCTCACGCAGCTCGGCATCGAACGGGCGGGCCTGCAACTGAGCCGGCAGCCACTTCAGCAACGCGGCGGTATCGCCGGCGCTGAGGTAGGCACGAGCCAGCCAGCGGCTGATCTCCGCGCTATCCGGTTGTGCCTGGTGCAGTGCCTGCAGCTGCCGAATAGCCGATAGGTGATCACCCCGACTCAGCGCGTCGCGGGCCTGCGCCAGTGCATCGGGCTGATGCGCACCGATCGTGATATTTCCAGCGCCTGCTGGCACAACGGGCTCTGCGGCAACCGCAGCGCGGGGCACGGCCTTGGGCTCAAGTGTCGTTTTGGCGCGGGTCGACTCGTTGAGCGTCTCAGCCGGCTCGACGTCACGGGTCACCCAGTCCGGCAACTGCGCCTCGTCCATACCCGGCGACTCGGCAACCGGCATAGATTCGGTCTGCGGATCGGCATCAGCCGCACTGCCGAACGACACGTCCAACCATAGCTGCGAGCGATCACCGATCGTTTCGAGGCGATCAGCCACGTTCAACTGATCACCGAAACCGATGATCAGCACATTAACGTTGCCGTCCTGCGCCTCGACGCGCCAAGACAGCGTCTGCCCTTCTTTCTCGATGCGCCCGGTGCGGGCCTCGCCCTTGAACTGCACATCGCTGAGGCGGAAGCTGACCGAGCCGTTCGTATCGATTCGCTGGTAGCTGACGGATCGATCGAGTAGCAGCTGCAGGACGAAACGCCGCCCATCGTTCTGTGGCAACACATCCAGCAGTCGCGTAAGCGCTACAGCCTCTGGCGTCGGCGCAACTTCTTCGACCGGTGGCGGGACAGCGACGGGCGCCGCAGCCATGGGCTGCGCGGCCGGTTGCAGGCGCCCGGAGAGCAGGAACAGCGCAACGGCCAGCACCCCGATTGCGGCAACGATCAGCAACCCGCGACGCAAACGCTCATAGCCCTCACGCCGTTTCGCAGCGGCTTCGTCCACGGCATAAAGGCTACCCAGCTGCTCACGCTCGGCCGGCGCGGCGCGGCGCGCCTCAAGATCCCGCAGCATGTCGTTGACCAGGCTCACGGCAGCACCTCGGTGAGTTGCGCCAGCCATGGCCAGGCACCGGCGATCAGTGCCAGCGACAGGCACCCAGCGGTCATCTTCCAGCCGAAAAGACGTGAGGTGTTTCGCCAGAACGGCTTCGCACCTTCGGTATCGTCCAGCGCCCGACGGACATGCCGCGCCAGGACCTGACGTGCCCCTTCACCGAACGCCACCATCAGGCATTTGTTCGCCAGGATGTTGAGCAACCTCGGAATTCCGCCGCTGCCTCGCACCAACAAACGTACCGCCGCAGGCTTGAACAGCGGCTCGCCCCGATAGCCCGCCACGGCCAGGCGCTCCTGCAGGTAGCGCGTAGCATCGCTCACATCCAGCGGGCGCAGGCTGTAGGAAAAGGTGATGCGCTGACGCAGCTGACGAAAGTCTTCGCGGGCCAGGGTCGCGTCCAGTTCCGGCTGACCGAACAGCACCACCTGCAACAGCTTGTTGTGTTCGGTCTCGAGATTAGTCAGCAGACGCAAGGCTTCCAGCGTCGCAGTCGGCAGCGCCTGGGCTTCGTCGATCAGCAGAACGGTGCTCTTGCCCTGCGCGGCCAGCTCGATCAAGCGTGCGTGGAGGGCGTTGAGCAAGCCGTGGTTGTCCAGCTCGCTCGCCTCGGCAATGTGCAGTTCGTGCGCCAGCGCCTGGCGCAAGGCCATTGGCGTCAATGTCGGATTCGGCAACCAGGCGACCTGATAGTGAGCGGCGTCCAGTTCGTTGAGCAGCGCGCGACAGAGCAGCGTCTTGCCCGTGCCCACTTCCCCGGTG